>ERZ856578.672-NODE-672-length-69774-cov-7.124238_pt1 | contig 69774 bp, 57 predicted proteins | sample MGYA00514384_ERZ856578 | MGnify/ENA primary metagenome ERZ856578 (study PRJEB29103, sample SAMN06111958) | human gut metagenome | biome: human gut; feature: ankylosing spondylitis patient; material: healthy_person | host: Homo sapiens | place: China:Hangzhou... | reverse complement strand
AGCAAAATTTGAGCTGGCTATCCGAGATCTGATGGAGCATCCCATGCAGATTCTGCTGTAACATCGGAAGAAAAAGAAGACAGAAATCAAGAAAAGGAACCTGAACAGACAGGAGGAATAGACTATGGCAGTAGAGGTTAAAATGCCTCAGCTTGGGCTGACAATGGAAGAAGGCACGGTTTCCAAATGGGTAAAGCAGGAAGGCGATGCCGTAAAGGTTGGCGATGTTCTGTTGGAAATTACAACAGATAAGCTGACCAGCGAGGTGACAGCAGAAGCAGAAGGCACACTGATTAAAATCGTGGCACAGGAAGGCGAGGATGTACCCGTAAAGGGGCTTCTGGCATATATCGGCGAAGCAGGCGAGCAGGTTGGAGCAGCACCCGCACAGGCAGCACCCGTACAGGCAGCGGCTCCTGCGGCAGAGAAAAAGCCTGCCGGCGAAACAAAAGTAGCAGTTATCGGCGGCGGCCCCGGCGGTTATGTGGCAGCCATCAGAGCGGCACAGCTGGGCGGCAAGGTAACGCTGATTGAAAAGAATAAGCTCGGCGGCACCTGCCTGAATGTCGGCTGTATTCCCACAAAGGCAATCCTGCATGCGGCAGAGGCGCTGACAGAAGCAAAGGAAATGGCGGAATACGGCATCAATATTGAAGTGAAAAATGTAGACTGGAAACAGGTGCAGGCAAAGAAAAATGCCATTACCGCACAGCTGGTAGGCGGTGTTACCGGTCTGATGAAGGCAAATAAGATTCAGGTTGTGGAGGGAACAGCATCCTTCGCATCCAAGGATACTCTGGCTGTTCTGAAAAAGGACGGTACAAAGGAAAACATGACATTTGATAAAATCATCATCGCAGCAGGCTCCATCCCCGCGGTGCCTCCCATTCCCGGGGTAAAGGAAAATGCAAACTGCGTAGATTCGACAGGTGCTTTGTCTTTTGAAGAAATTCCCAAAAGCCTTCTGGTCATTGGCGGCGGTGTAATCGGTATCGAACTGGCAACTGCGTACTCCAAATTCGGTACAGAGGTAACGGTGGTAGAAGCCGCACCTAAGCTGCTGCCCATGATGGATGGCGAGCTGACAGCACAGCTGCGCAAGCTGATGGAGGCAAAGGGTGTAAAGATTATGACAGATGCAAAGGTGCAGTCTGTAGAAGCGGCGGCAGTCGGTGCAAAGGTCAATGTAGAGATTGGCGGCAAGGTGCAGCCCTTTGAAGCAGAAAAGGTACTGGTTGCTGTCGGCAGAAGAACAGATACAGAAGCACTGCATCTGGATGCGGCAGGCATTGCGAACGACAGAGGCCGTATCACAGTCAACGATAAAATGGAAACAAATGTACCCAATGTATATGCCATCGGTGACTGTCTGGGCAAGGTTATGCTGGCGCACGTTGCATCTGCGCAGGGTGAAGTGGCAGCGGAAAATGCGCTGGGAGAAAATGCGGTTTACAACGGTGCAACCAACCCCTCCTGTGTATATACAGACCCCGAATTTGCAGGCGTTGGGCTGACAGAAGAAAAAGCAAAGGAAATGGGGATTGCATATCAGGTAGGCAAATTCCCTCTGATGGCAAACGGTAAATCTCTGATTATGAATGGCGGCGTTGGCAGCATTAAATTCATCATCGGGACAGAATATAAAGAGGTTCTGGGGGTACATATTCTTGGCCCCAGAGCAACAGATCTGATTGGCGAATGTGCGCTGGCCATCGGTATGGAAGCGACCGTAGAGGATATTATTGCGGCAATCCACGCACATCCCACCGTAACCGAAGCGGTCAGAGAAGCGGCTCTGGCAGCAGAGAAAAGAGCAATTCATATTCCCAATAAATAAGGGGGGAAATAATAAATAAGGAGGGGAAACGAATGAGGAAAGTCGGTTTTATAGGTCTGGGTATTATGGGATTGCCTATGGCTACAAATATAATGAACAAAAGCGGCTGTGATGTGACGGGCTTTGATGTTATGGAAGCAGCACGGGAAAGATTTGTAGCAAATGGCGGCAAGGTGACGGCAAATGCTGATGAAATTTATGCCGAAAGTGATGTAATCTTTCTGTGTTTACCCAAAAATGAGCTGGTAGACAGCACAGTCAGAGAAATTATTGCAAAGGCAAAATCCGGTACTATTATCGTAGACTTCAGCTCTACTGCTCCCGGAGTGATCCGTACCCTGTTTCCTCTGGTAAAGGAAGTGGGCATGGAGCTGTTGGATTCTCCGATCAGCGGCGGTGAAGCAGGTGCTATTGCAGGCACACTGGTAGTTATGTGCGGCGGTGAAAGGGAAACTTTCGATAAAGTAGAAGGTCTGTTGCACTGCGTTGGTTCTACAGCTACCTACATGGGCAGCACAGGCTGTGGCTGTGTGGCGAAGCTGGCGAATAATATGATCGTAGGTATCAATCTGGTGGCTGTTGGCGAAGCCTATACTTACGCGGCAAAAGCCGGACTGGAGCCTACAGTGCTGTTTGCAGCCATTAAGGGAGGCTTTGCACAGAATGCTGTTATGGATATGAAGGTGCCTAAGATTCTGTCTAGGGATTTTTCCCCTAGCGCCCGCATTGCGGTACATCATAAGGATATTAAGAATGCCATGCAGCTGGCTAATGAAATGGGAGTTGAGCTTCCTCTGTCTGCGGTTGTTTTGGATCATATGAACCGGATGGAAGAATGGGGGATGATTGACGAAGACCAGTGCGCATTGGTTAAGGTGTTTGAAAAAGCGATGAATGTTGAAGTAAAGTAAAGCCTACCAACATTTTTTTATATTGTTGCCGGCGGAGTGGTGCGTGTCATCTCTCCGCCATCCCTCCCTGCAAGGAAAAGAGAAAGCATTTTTACGAAAGGAGTTGTTTCTATGATTTATACAGCGAAGGGCGGAATCAAAAGAGTAGTAGCGGTCAGAATGAGCCCCGGTGAAAATGTAATGAAGGGTTTGGAAATGGTATGTGCAGACCACGGCATCCATAACGCCATTATCCTGTCCGGTATGGGCAGTCTGGATGGCTGTGAATATCTGGTTCCCATTGCTTTGCCTGAAAAGAAGGCAGGCTACGGCTACGGCAGTCCTATTAAAGTGACAGACCCTGTTTCTGTAACAGGTGTTTCCGGTATGGTCTGCCATGATGATGACGGCAATGCACTGCTCCATGTGCATATCAATGCGTCTGATAACAGCGGCACTGTACGTGGAGGGCATCTGACAGAGGCAAATACGGTTCTTTTGACCTTTGACGTTGTGATTTGCGAGCTGGGGGACGGTCTGGAAATGGGCAGAGCCTATGACGAAGATCTGGAAGTATTTATTTTCAGACCGAAACAGAAATAAAAAGGGCGAATAGAAATGAAAAAATGCGGAGGGGCGGTATGGAACATTTACTATTTGCATGTAATGCAGTGTTGCCTACTTTTGCACTGATTTTACTTGGCGTAGGATTGAAAAAAATCGGCATTTTACAGGATGCGCTGATCAGACAGGGGAATACGCTGTGTTTTCAGGTTCTGTTTCCTGTGCTGGTTTTTTTTAATTTATATACGACAGAAAAAGTGGATCTATCTTATTTAAAATTGATCTGGATCGCACTGGCTGTCATCGGGGTGAGCCTGTTACTTTTGCTATGGGTCGTTCCTCGTGCAGTGCCTGAGCCGAAAAGACGGGCGGTTTTGGTACAGTCTATTTATCGCGGAAATTATATGCTGTATGGACTGCCGTTTTCAAAAACACTGGGAGGAAATACCGGCGCAGCAATGGCAACATCTATTATGGCGGTAACGCTGCCTGTGCTCAATGTGATTGGTGTATTTGTGTATTCTTATTTTTCGGATGGAAAGGAAAAACCGAACTTAAAACGCACAGCAGCAGAAGCTCTGAAAAATCCCATTCTTTGGGGTGTTGTTATCGGTTTTGCTTTTCGGATGCTGTCTGTTCCGTTGCCGGAATTTCTTTATACAGCCGGAATGGATTTGGCGGGCGTAGCCACACCCCTTGCCTTTTTGCTGTTGGGCGGACAGTTCCACCTGAGCTCTGCCGGAAAAAATCGGAAAGCGCTGACAGTCGGTCTTGGGGCAAAATTGATTGTTTTGCCGGCGGTGGTGCTGTATATTTTGATTGATTGGATGGGCATTACCGGTGCTGCCTTGGTTCCTCTCTTTATTTTTGTGGCGGCACCGACAGCCATTACCAATTATCAGATGGCCATTCAGTTCGACGCGGATGCGGAATTGGCTGGGGATTTTCTGATTTATTCCATGCTGTTTTCCATACCGACGATGGTTATCTTTATATATCTGCTGTGTTGTGGTGGATGGATTTGAAACAGCTTTAGCCATTTTTGTGGAATAAAGAAGCACCTCCGCCCGAAGCGAAACCATACCGACCCCCAACCGTTAGATTTTAGGTCTAGCTTTTGGGGGTCGGTACAGTTTATGCCGTGCTGTTTTTTTGATCAATGAAAATTTTCTAATGTTTTCCATACAGCTTCGACTTTTTCTACTTTTTGGTTAGCAATTAGTTCATCTATGCGTTCTTGTGCATGAAGCGCTTGCATATTGGTGCGGTATGTTTCGCCAGCCAGCTTTTTTACTTCGGATGCATCAGGGGCGACTTCCTCCGCTACTTTAAGAATAAAGTAGGTGCTGCCCATATGGAAGGGGCCTTCCACATCTCCCACTGCAGCATTGGGGGAGAGACCATACTGAGATTCCAGAACATATCGATACACGGTCATCTCGCCGTTCTCGCCGGTACCCTCTGTTGTTCTGGCGGTATCATACGCATCAAATAATTTGGAAAAATCTTCACCATTTTTTGCTTTTTCCAAAACTTTCATTGCTGTTTTCCGGTTGTCTACAACAATGCTGTTTACTTTCAGCAGTTTGAATTTTTTCATCAGTCCGGATTTGTTTTCGTTGAAGAAACGATCGACTTCTGCATCATCTACGGTAGATTTTTCAGAGATAGAATTATATACAGAAGAATATAAGTAAGAGGCTTCCATAATGGCAGTCAGCTTTTCTGTGTCGATTCCCATTTTTGCAAGATTATCCTTAGAAATACCGGAAATAAATTTTTCGGCAGAACGTTTTGCCTCCTCTTTTTCTTGCTCTGTCAGGTTGATGTTATTTTCTGCTGCGTATTTTTTTGCGGCAACCAGTCTCTGTAGAGTAGTAATTGTGTGAGATTCTACCAGTTCGTCAGCAGTTTGTCCCTCAAAATCCATACTCCAGGCATCTTCACTGGCAGAGGAAATAAAATCCATACTGGTGGTGTATAAGTGAGTCATATATTCAGATTTTGTGATTTCTTGTCCGTCGATTTTCAGAACAACTTCATCTGCGAAATCGGTTGTGCGGTTGCAGCAGGCAGTCATAAGAAAGGTTGCAATCAGCAAAAAACAAAGTAAGGATTTTTTCATTTTATAACCTTCTTTCGTAATGATTAGTATGGTTTTATTATAGTGGGAAAATGCGATGTTTTCAATGAAAATCAGCAGGGAAGATTACGATAAATGGCGTTATCACTATCCTGCGTTCGATACTACACAAATCTGGGCGAAAGTTCCGTCTCAGGAACTAAGCGACGCTTTAGTCGAAGCACTCAAAGACCGACTTAAACCCGATAAATAAAAACGACAAAAAGCCCTTAGCCATGAGTTGCTACCCACAGCTAAGGGCTTTGTTAATAATATGGATTTTTCAACCTGCAAGCCACCATTCAATTATTCCATTACCCAAAAACCGGTGGATAACAAGAATAATGGCACTTGCTATGACTGTTATCAAATTGTTATCAAAAGACTTCTTGAAGTGCCTCAAACCCGCATAAATACTGGATTTTTACGGTAGTTCGGATTATTCCCATTCAATCGTTGCGGGTGGCTTAGAGGTGATATCATACACGATACGATTGACATGCTTTACCTCATTTACGATACGGGTAGAAACCTTATCCAGCACCTCATAGGGGATTCTTGCCCAATCGGCAGTCATGAAGTCGGTTGTGGTTACGCCGCGCAGGGCAATGGTATAATCATAGGTACGGAAGTCGCCCATAACGCCAACGGAGCGCACATCTGTGATAACTGCAAAATACTGGTTAATATCTCTATCCAGACCTGCCTTTGCAATTTCCTCTCTGAAAATCGCATCCGCATCCTGCAAAATCGCAACCTTATCCTCTGTTACCTCGCCAATCACGCGTACACCCAGACCGGGACCGGGGAAGGGCTGGCGATATACCAGATATTCCGGCAGACCGAGCTCCAGACCCATCTGACGCACCTCATCCTTAAACAGCAGGCGCAGGGGCTCAATCAGCTCCTCAAAATCAACAACGGAGGGCAGACCGCCTACGTTATGATGGGATTTGATGACTGCGGAATCCCCCAGACCGCTTTCGATGATATCGGGATAAATCGTTCCCTGCACCAGATAATCTACCTTGCCGATTTTTCTTGCTTCATCTTCAAATACACGGATAAATTCCGCGCCGATGATTTTACGCTTCTGTTCGGGGTCGGTTACGCCCTTCAGCTTGGAAAGGAAGCGCTCCTGTGCATTTGCTCTTACGAAATGAGAATCGAAATAGCCGTCAAAAATCTGCTCTACCTCGTCGCCTTCGTTTTTACGCATCAGACCATGGTCAACGAAAACGCAGGTCAGCTGCTTGCCGATAGCCTTGGAAACCAGAGCCGCAACAACGGAGGAATCTACGCCGCCGGAGAGGGCGCACAAAGCCTTGCCGTCGCCAACCTGCTCGCGGATTTTTTTAATCTGGTCTTCGATGTAGTTTGTCATTGTCCAATCGCCCTTGCAGCCGCAGACCTCAAACAGGAAGTTTTTAATCAATGCAGAGCCTTTGGGTGTATGGTTTACCTCAGGGTGGAACTGCACGCCATAGAAGCCCTTTGCTTCACATTCAATGGCAGCCGCGGGGCAGGTAGGGGTTTTCCCGATGATGCGGAAGCCTTCGGGCAGCTCTGTCACATAATCCGTGTGGCTCATCCAGCAAATTTCATTTGCGCCGATGCCCTTTAGCAGCTTGCTTGTGGTATCGAAGGCAACCTCAGCCTTGCCATATTCACTCAGCTCGGCAGCATGTCCAACCTTGCCGCCCAGTGTGTACGCCATCAGCTGACAGCCGTAGCAGATACCCAGAATGGGCACGCCCAGCGCAAACAGGGCAGGATCAACCTTAGGAGAAGCGTCATCGTAAACGCTGTTGGGGCCGCCTGTGAAGATGATGCCCTTGGGGTTTTTCGCCTTGATTTCCTCCAAGGATTTTTTCCAGGGCATGATTTCGCAGTATACATGATGTTCTCTGACACGGCGGGCAATCAGCTGATTATACTGACCGCCGAAGTCCAGAATGAGGATCATTTCTTGATTCATTATATCCCTCCGTTTTTATGAAAAGTTTTATTTTTTTCATGATAGAAAAAGAATGAGAAAACCGCCGGCAGTGCCGACGGTCTGCTTACTATCGTTTCTTTTTTCTATCTTACCATAGCAAAAAAAGATTGACAAGAGAAAGCAGCGCACTATCAGTGTATTTTTCCGAAAAACAGATAAGAATATTTTATGGGACGGATAAAAGTTTTTTGTGGAAACACAAGGGAAAAGGAGTTGAAAGTTCAAGAAAAACCAGATATAATGTGGGAGTTGGTATTTTATCATTATAAAAGGAGGGTTTCTTTTGGATTTTATTGAAAAGTGTTTCAAGTTGAAGGAAAATAAAACCACCTTCAAAACAGAGCTGATGGCAGGCTTGACCACCTTCATGACGATGGCGTACATCCTCGTGGTTAACCCCAGCATCCTCTCTACCACAGGCATGGATGCCGGTGCGCTTCTGACAGCAACCTGTATCGCTTCTGCCTTAGGTACATTCTTTATGGCATTTTTTGCGAACTATCCCTTTGTTCTGGCACCCGGTATGGGGCTGAATGCGTATTTTGCTTTTACCATTTGCGCGCAGAAGGGGTATAGCTGGCACGTTGCATTGGCGGCAGTATTTGTGGAAGGTATCATTTTTATTATTTTATCCGCAGTCAATGTGCGTGAAGCAATCTTTAATGCCATTCCTGCAAACATGAAAAAAGCAGTAAGCGTTGGTATCGGTATGTTTATCGCATTCATCGGCTTGCAGAATGCCGGTGTTGTCATCAACAATCCTTCTACCTGTGTCAGCCTTGGCGATGTGAAAACCGTTCCCGTTGCGCTTGCTCTGATTGGTACCATCATCACACTGGTGCTGGTTATCAGAAAGGTAAAGGGCGCACTTCTGGTTGGTATCCTGATTACATGGATTCTGGGTATCATCTGCCAGCTTGCAGGGGTTTATGTGGTTGATGTGGAAGCAGGCGTATATTCCCTGATCCCCACAGGTCTGATTTCCGCACCCCCCAGCATCGCACCCATTGCCGGCAAGCTGAGCTTCTCCGGTATTTCTATCTTCGATTTTATCGTTGTTGTGTTTGCATTCCTGTTTGTTGACCTGTTCGACACACTGGGTACACTGATTGGCGTATCCACAAAGGCAGGCTTCCTCGATAAGGAGGGCAAGCTGCCCAAGATTAAAGGCGCATTGTTTGCGGACGCATTGGCAACAACCATCGGTGCTGTTTTGGGTACCTCCACAGTAACCACCTTCGTTGAATCTGCATCCGGCGTTTCCGATGGCGGTCGCTCCGGTCTGACAGCATTTACAGCAGGTATTTTGTTCCTGGTTGCACTGCTGTTCTCTCCCATCCTGACAACCATCCCTTCCTTTGCAACCACACCCGCATTGGTTGTTGTTGGTCTGATGATGGTTGAAAACGTAAGAGATATTGATTTCTCTGATTACACAGAGGGCTTCCCTGCATTCATGACAATCCTGATGATGGTTGTATGCTACAGCATCTCCGAGGGTCTGGTATTCGGCGTAATTTCCTATGTACTGCTGAAGCTGTTCGGCGGCAAAAAGAACGAGCTGAATCCCGTTATCGTCATCATTGCAATTCTGTTCTTCTTAAAGCTGATTCTTGGCTGATTTGCAATTTCATAAAAACGTGTTATAATAACCATGTCCTGAAAAGTATTTTTTTTCGGGCATGGTTTTCTTTTTTTGGTTTACCCGTTAAAAAATTGCTAAAAAATTGCTGGGAAATGAATTTGAGATGTCCTTTTTTAGGGACAGGAAAGGCTGGTTACTATGAAAAATCTTCTGGTTGCCCAATCCGGCGGACCTTCTGTTGCCATCAATGCGACCTTGGCAGGCGTTGTGGAAAAAGCAATGACCAATCAGAATGTTGGTAAAATTTATGGTGCGAAAAACGGTATTATGGGTATCCTGACGGATAAGCTGATTGACCTGACAGAGGCACTGGCAGACCCCGAAACCCTGCAGCTGCTCTGCCAGACACCATCCTCTGCGCTTGGCTCCTGCCGCATGAAGCTGTCCGATTGGGAGGAAAGTACCTTTGAATATGATAAGATTCTGGGCATTTTCCGTAAATATGATATCGGTTATTTCGTTTATATCGGTGGGAATGATTCTATGGACACCGTGCATAAGCTGGCAGGCTTCTGCGAACGCATGCATGTGGATGATGTCAAAATCATCGGCGCACCGAAAACGATTGATAATGACCTGATGGAAACAGACCATTGCCCCGGCTTTGGCTCTGCGGCGAAATATGTTGCGGCAACGATGTCCGAGATTGCCTGCGACTGTAACGTATACGCGCAGCCCTCCATCACGATTGTGGAAATCATGGGCAGGGATGCAGGCTGGCTGACGGCTTCCTCTGCGCTTGGCAGATTGAACGGAGATTCTGCGCCCGATTTGATTTATCTTTGCGAAAGACCCTTCCTTGTAGACCGTTTTCTGGAGGATGTGCGTGAAAAAATGGCACAAAAGCACTCTATCGTCATTGCGGTCAGCGAAGGTCTGCGCAACGAGGAGGGCGATTATGTGACCGATTCCCTGCAGAACAGAGCGGCGGACGCATTCGGGCATAAAATTCTGGCAGGTGCGGCGCGCTATCTGGAGGAAATCCTCCGCTTTGAAATCGGCTGCAAGGTCAGAAGCATTGAGCTGAATGTGATGCAGCGTTGTGCGTCTCATGTGGCATCCGCATCCGATATTTATGAATCCAGATTGATTGGCGCGGCGGCGGCAGATTATGCCATCAGCGGCGGCACGGGCAAAATGGTGTGCATCCGTCGTACCTCTGAGCAGCCTTACCGCTTCGGCATTGATTTCGTGGATATCGGGCAGATTGCAAACCGTGTGAAAACCGTTCCCGATACATGGATTAACGAGGCGGGCAACGATGTGACAGAGGAAATGCTTACATATCTTCTGCCCCTCATTCAAGGCGAATTGCCCTGTACCTATAAAAACGGCGTTCCTGTACATCTGCATTTGTATTAAGGATATGCAAGCTTAAGTATATGCAAGCCATGTTCGCGCATGGCTTTTTTTTATTGTGGTATAAATTGCAATATTTGTGTCCATACTCCCTCCAAAGAGGTGATACAATGCGAAAAACAGCAGTCATTGCAGCTCTGCTCAGCTTTCTGGTTTGCCTGCTGGCAGGGTATTACGCAGCCCTTTGGAGAGGGGAGCAGCATCCGGCAGAAACGCAGGCACATGCCGTTTTGGAAGAAAAAAAGCGGATTCATGCCGGAACGAAAATCGTTTATCAATATTTTTATACGCAGGATAGGGTGATGAAAAAGCACATCGAGCCGGCACCGGAATTTCTGCAGGGCTTGGATCTGGAACAGCTAAAGAGCATTTACACAGGCTGGCAGGTGGTCTTTTTCTCATCGGAGCAGGTGATTCTGCGGTGCAGCATTGAGGGGATGAGTGATGAGGTTTATGTTCTGGGCGAGGATGACGGCTTTCTTGCGGTTTTCTATGAGGATGGGAAAAAGCAGCTGCGCTTGAAGGAGCGGACAGAGCTGCCGCTTTCCGCCTTGCCGGATGGCGAAGCAAGGCAGCTTCAGGAGGGGATGCGCGTCATCGGGGAGGAAAATCTGGCGAAGGTGCTTGCGGATTTTATGTCATAAGGAATTTCTGATAAGAAGATTTTATTGCTAATAAGAAGATTTTATTGTAAAAAGAAAACTATAAATTTATCTTATTTCCAAAGCGGCTTTCCTTTCTGGACAAAAATTGCCCCACATGCTATACTGGATTTGTGAAAACTCCCCAATATTTTTCACCCATCATACCTTCTCTTTTTTAGAAAAGAGGGAGCGACCGCAGATGACTGCATTGAAGCACTGTTCGGTCGCTCTTTTTTTGCTTGTGGGGGAATTTTTCGGAAAAATTGACACCTCCTGTCCTTTCCCCTTATAATAAAACTCGATGATGTGCAAAGGAAGGTGGTGAAAGCCGATGGATGATAATTTCGGTCTGTCTGCGGAGGAATTTCGCATACAGGCAGTCTATAGCGATGAAACAAGGCAGTTCCGCTCTCCTGCGGAGCCGACCGCGGCGGATTGGGTCAATGTGCGTATTCGTGTCGGGAGAGGGACGGTTTCTGCTGTTTTCCTCTGCACGAATGAACGAGAATATCTCATGGAGGAGGCCAAAACGCAGGGGGCTTTTTCTTATTTTCAGGCAACCCTGCCCCCGACTGCGGAGGAAATGACCTATTATTTCCGCCTGCAATGCGGCGAAGCAGTAGGCTATTATACAAAATACGGCTTTTTTTCGGAATATAAGCACGAGGGGGAATTTCGGATTTTCCGCGATTACCGAACGCCCGATTGGGCGAAGGGCGCGGTGATGTATCAGATTTACCCCGACCGCTTTGTCAATGGGGATGTCTCCAATGATGTGAAAACGAATGAATATATTTATCTGAAGCAGAAAACCGAGCAGGTCACGGATTGGAGCAGCCTGCCTGCTGCAAGCGATATCAACCGTTTTTACGGCGGCGATTTGCAGGGCGTGCTCAATAAACTGGACTATCTGGCGGAGCTGGGCATAGAGGTGCTTTATTTCAATCCGCTTTTTGTTTCGCCAAGCAATCATAAATACGATACGCAGGATTATTGGCATATCGACCCCCATTTCGGGAAAATCGTCAGAGAAAGCGGTTCTGTTCTGGCGGCAGATGCCAAAACGAATGAAACCGCATCGCTTTATGCCGCTCGCACAACAGCGGACGAAAACCTTGCCGCCTCGGATGCACTTTTCGCAGAGCTGATACAGCAGGCGCACGCAAGAGGGATGCGCGTCATTCTGGACGGCGTTTTTAACCATTGCGGAGCCTTTCATAAATGGCTCGACAGAGAGGGACTTTACAGGGGCAAGCTGCGCGGCGCATATCGGCATGCGGATAGCCCCTATCATGATTATTTTTACTGGAACGCGGATGGTACCTACGAGGGCTGGTGGGGCTATGAAAACCACCCGAAGCTGAATGTGGAGGGCTGTGCGGCGCTCCGAGAGGAGCTTCTTGCGATTGCAAGGCGCTGGGTTTCGCCGCCGTTCGATGCGGATGGCTGGCGGCTGGATGTTGCCGCGGATTTAGGAAAAACAGAGGAATTCAACCATGCCTTCTGGCGGATGTTCCGCACTGCGGTCAAGGGGGTTTCTCCCGATAAGCTGATTCTGGCGGAGCATTACGGCGATGCCGCCCCTTGGCTGACGGGCAATCAATGGGATTCCATTATGAATTACGATGCCTTCATGGAGCCTGTCACATGGTTTCTGACGGGGGTTTCCAAGCATAGCACCGAAAAGCGCGAGGATATGTATAATAATGCGGATGTGTTCTGGGGAACCATGAGCTATCAGATGGGGAAGCTGCCGTCGCAGGCGATTTCTGTTGCCATGAATCAGCTTTCCAATCATGACCATTCCCGCTTTCTCACGCGCACCAATCGCCAAATCGGCAGAGTGGAAACAGAGGGCAGTGCCGCGGCGGATGCAAATGTGGAAAAAGCAGTGCTGCGCGAAGCTGTTTTGCTGCAAATGACATGGAGCGGTGCGCCGACCGTATATTACGGGGATGAAGCAGGCGTAACAGGCTGGACAGACCCCGATAACCGCCGCACCTATCCTTGGGGCAGGGAGGATATGGAGCTGATTGCCTTCCATAAGGCAGCAATTTCCCTGCGGAAAGAGTATCCCGTTCTGCGCCATGGCTCGCTGAAGCAGCTTTATGGGGCTTATGGCGTGCTTGCCTACGGGCGGTTCGATGAAAAAGAAAAAATTCTGGTTGCGCTGAATAATACAGAGGAAATCCGGACGGTGTCCATCCCTGTCTGGCAGATGGGCGTACAGGTGGAAGGCACGCTGCAAAATTGTCTCATGACGAATCGGGACGGCTTTACAGAGTTCGGCTTTTCCTATCCCGTCCGAAACGGGAATGTGCTGCTGCCCCTGCCGCCGAAAAGCGCAATGGCATTAAGAGAAATTTAATATATTTTAATTATATAAGGAAGAAAAAGAATGAAGATTTTATATGAGGATGCAGTCATGCTTGCGGCGGTGAAGCCGCAGGGGATGCCTGCACAGGCGGATAAAACAGGAGATTTGGATCTGCTTTCCGCCTTGGAGGAATATACCGGACAGCCGCTTGGGCTTCTGCATCGCTTAGACAGACCTGTCGGCGGCGTAATGCTGTTTGCGAAGGAGAAAAGGGCAGAAGCCTTTCTTGCGAAGGAAATACAGGAGCATCGGCTGAAAAAAGCCTATCTGACGGTGCTTTGCGGCAGATTGCCTGCGGCGGAAGGAGGATTAGAGGATTATCTTCTGAAAAACGCACGCACGAACCTTTCCGAAGTGGTTTCCAAGGAGAGAAAGGGTGCAAAGCGTGCCGCTCTGCGGTATCGGCGGCTTGCGGAGGAAGAAACGGAGCAGGGCGTGCTGACCTTGGCGGAAATCGAGCTGGAAACAGGCAGGCATCACCAGATTCGCGTGCAGACGGCGCATGCAGGCGTGCCCATCTGGGGGGATAAAAAATATAACAAAGGCGTTCCGAAGCGCGGCAAAACGGAGATTGCGCTCTGGTCTTACCGCTTGGAGGGTATCCATCCCGATACGAAACAGCCGTTTTTCTTTACCGCCAAGCCCGAAGGGGAGCCGTTTTCACTTTTTTCGGAAGAATTAACGGAATTGTAAGAAGTATCCTTTGCAATTTCCAGTAAGTTGGTATATAATATGGGAATATCAGAAGAAACCTACGGAGAAGAACCTGTATCGGTTCTTTTCTTTCCGGAATAAATTAGCAATCACAATCATGGATGGCTAACAAACCAAACCAAGGAAGGTGAATAGGATGCAGGAGAAATATACAAAAAAGGCCTTTGATGTGCTGCAAAGGGCAAAGGAGGCCGCAGCAAAGCTGGGCAATGAATATATCGGCACAGAGCATATCCTGCTTGGGCTGACATTGGTGCAGCAGAGCGTTGCCGCAAAGGCGTTGGAGGGACAGAATGTGACCTACCATCAGGTGATGGAGCGCATTTGCGAAATGCAGGGGAAAAAGCAGAAATTTTATCTCCCCTTGGATATGACACCGCGCGCAAAGCGTGTGGTGGAGCGCAGCAAGCAGGAGGCGGTGCGTCTGGGGGCAAATTATGTCGGGACAGAGCATATTCTGCTGGCACTTCTGCGTGAACCGGATACGCTTGCCATCACGCTTTTGGAGGATTTGGGCGTAGATATTCAAACATTGTATGAGGATATCATGCTGCTTCTGGGCGAAAGCGAGGCGCAGCCTGCCGGTGTACAGGGGATGCACGAACGCCCGAAGGAAGAAATTTCCGAGACGGAAACACTGGATAAATTCAGCCGAGATATGACGGCACTGGCAAAGCAGGGAAAATTCGACCCGATTGTCGGCAGAGAGCAGGAAATTGAGCGTATCATTCGGATTCTGAGCCGCAGAACGAAGAATAACCCCTGCCTGATGGGGGACCCCGGTGTCGGGAAAACGGCGATTGTGGAGGGTCTGGCGCAGAAAATCAGTGATGGCAATGTGCCCGATACCCTGCGGCATAAGCGGATTCTTTCTCTGGATTTGTCTGCTATGGTCGCAGGCTCGAAATATCGTGGGGAATTTGAGGAACGCATGAAAAAGGCTCTGGAGGATGTAAAGGCGGCAGGCAATATCATTCTTTTCATTGATGAAATCCATACCGTTATCGGCGCAGGTGCGGCAGAGGGCGCGATTGATGCCTCGAATATTCTCAAGCCTGCTCTGGCAAGAGGGGAAATTCAGCTGATTGGCGCAACCACGCTTGAGGAATACCGCAAGCATATCGAAAAGGATGCCGCCTTTGAGCGGCGGTTTCAGCCTGTGCGCGTGGGGGAGCCGACAGAAGCGGTTGCCGTGCAAATGCTGACAGCATTGAAGGACCCCTATGAAATGCACCATAGGGTACGTATTTCGGATGAAGCAATCGCGGCGGCGGTTAGGCTTTCCGCACGCTATGTAACGGAGCGATTCCTGCCGGATAAGGCAATCGATCTGATTGACGAAGCAGCATCCTGCCTGCGTCTTTCCGCGTATACTGCGCCTACCTCCATCAAGGAGCTGGAGGCAAGAATTGCAGAGCTGGAACAGGAAAAGGAGACTGCCATCAAGACAGAGGAATTTGAACAGGCGGCAGAAATCAAAAAGCTGCAGGATGGTCTGCGTACCAGCCTGAAGGCGGCAAAGCGTGCATGGGAATCCACGCATGACAGTGGCGAAATTGTGGTGACGGCAGATAATGTCGCAGAAATCGTTTCCCGTTGGACGGGAATCCCCGTGCAGAGCATGCAGGAGGAGGAAAGTCAGCGTCTGCTCCATCTGGAGGAAGTTCTGCACAAAAGAGTCATCGGGCAGGAGGAAGCGGTGAAGGCACTGGCAAAGGCTGTCCGCCGTGGGCGTGTCGGCTTGAAGGACCCCAACAGACCCATCGGCTCCTTCCTGTTCCTCGGCCCTACGGGTGTCGGCAAGACGGAGCTTTCCAAGGCACTGGCGGAAGCGCTTTTTGGGGACGAAAATGCCATGGTGCGGATTGATATGTCCGAATATATGGAAAAGCACAGCGTTTCCAGAATGGTCGGCTCTCCTCCGGGCTATGTGGGCTATGAGGAGGGCGGTCAGCTGAGCGAAAAGGTGCGCCGCAATCCTTATTCCGTTGTGCTGTTTGATGAAATCGAAAAGGCATCCCCTGAGGTGTTCAATATTCTTTTGCAGGTTTTGGACGATGGACACATTACGGACGGACAGGGCAGAACGGTTGATTTCAAAAATACGGTTATCATCATGACCTCGAATGCAGGCGCGCGCAGCATTGCCGCACCCAAGCGTCTGGGCTTTACAAGTGTGGAAACACCGGAGCAGAGCTATGAAATGATGAAAAAGGGCGTGATGGATGAAATCAAGACCATCTTTAAGCCGGAATTTTTGAACCGTATTGATGATATTATCGTGTTCCATCCGCTGGAAAAGGAGGAAATCACAAGAATTGTGCGGCTTCTGACGGATGTGATGGCAAAGCGTGTAAAGGAAAATATGAATATCACGGTTTCCTTTACCAAAAAAGCAATCGAAAAAATTGCCGAGGAGGGCTATGATAAGGCGTATGGCGCAAGACCGCTGCGCCGAGCCATCCAGTCTAAGATTGAGGATGCCTTCGCGGAGGAATATCTTCTGGGCAATATCAAAGCGGGGGATAAGGTTTCCGTCGGGCTGAAAACGAATGGATTCAGCTTCCGTGTTGTGAAATAATACAGGATTTTATGCAAAAGATTTCAAAAAATTAGCTATACCTGCAATCTATTTTGTGTTATAATCATAATCGTAGTTTTATCCGCTGACAGCGGAGCATAGACAAAGGTTCAAACGCCGAGAATCTCTTTTTTTCGGGTTTCTTGGGCGAGGCACAATAGAGAAGCGAGTGGAGGTACTGAAAATGGCAGTAATCGAAGAATTGATTAGACAGGAAGACAATGGCACAATCAGTTTCGGCAATCATCTGATGGACGAAAAGAAGAAAGTCCTTGATTTTGAAGTGAGTGGTGATTTATATAAAATCAAAACCTTTAAGGAAATCACAAAGCTGGAAAAGAACGGTAAAATGCTGCTGGAAACAGTTCCCGGCGCAACCGTACATAATTTCACCGTAAACGAAAGAGGCGCAGAATTTACCGTTGAGGGGCTGGAGGATACACAGATTACCATGGAGCTGGAGCCTGATACAGAATATAAGATTCTGATTGACGATGTGAATGTCGGCAAGATGAAAACAAATCTGGCAGGCAAGGTAACCTTCAGCGTAGAGCTGGGCAAGGATACCCCTTCTGTTGCAATCGAAAAAATCGGCTGATAAAAAACAAAAAGGGACTGTAATCCGATGGGTTGGATTGCAGTCCTTTTATTATAGAAAAGATACGATTGAGGGAATGCTATGAAAATCAAAACAGTCTATCAATGTACAAGCTGCGGATATCAAAGCCCGAAATGGGCAGGCAAATGCCCCGATTGCGGCGAATGGAATACCCTTGCGGAAACGGCGCAGGTCAAGGGCGGCGCAAAGGCGGCGAAGGCAGCACCGAAGCAGCCGGTTTCCCGCCTTTCGGAGGTGGAAACGGGCAGTGACCAACGCCTGTTGACAGGCATTGCGGAATTTGACCGCGTGATGGGCGGCGGCATTGTGCGCGATTCCGTCACCATCATCACATCACCCCCCGGCGGCGGCAAATCCACCCTGAGCCTGATGGCGGCATCTGCGCTGGCAAAGCAGGGCTTTCGGGTGCTTTATGCATCGGGAGAGGAGAGTGACAGTCAGATTAAAAACCGTGCAGACCGTATTCTGGACACCATTGCGGAAAATATCTGGATTGTGGCGGACACCTCTATGGACAACGTTTTGGACGCGATTCGGGAAATTGACCCCGATCTGATTATTCTGGACAGCATCCAGACCTTTTCTCTGGCGGAATTTCTGCCCTCGCGCGCAGGCAACCAGACGCAGACCATGGAATGTGCGTCTGCTCTGGTGGCGCAGGCAAAAAATAAAAGCCGCCCCAGAGCGGTGCTGATGATAGGGCAGATGAATAAAAGCGATGAAATCGCAGGTCTGCGCGCCTTGGAGCATCTGGTGGATGCAGTGCTTGTGCTGGAGGGCGAGGGCGCGGATGAGCTGCGGTGTCTGGTTGCAACGAAAAACCGCTTCGGCAGTACGGGCGAAATGGGCTTTTTCACTATGACAGAGGCAGGGCTTGCGTCCATCGAAAACCCCTCGGCTTATTTTGTAACGAAACGGGAGAGGGGCGATTCCGTTTCCGGCAGTGCGATTGCGGTTTTGAAGGAGGGCTCTCGTCCTGTCATTGCGGAAATCGAAAGTCTGGTTTCCCCTTCCTTCACGCCGTATCCCTCGCGCATCAGCGAAACCATGAAAAAGGATACCATGAATACGCTGATTTCCATTCTGGAGCAGAGGGGCGGCATTAAGCTCTATGATAAAAATGTTGTCATCAAGACCACAGGCGGTCTGTATCTGAAGGAGCAGGCGGCAAATCTTGCCGTGCTGATGAGCATTGCCTCCTCGGTTTATGATAAGCCGATTCCCTCGGATTGGGCATTTCTTGCCGATGTCGGGCTGACGGGCGAATTGAAGCGTGTTCCTTCCATGGAAAGCCGCATCAAGGAGCTCGACCGCATGGGCTTCAAGCAGGTTTTCATTCCCGCAGGCGGCATGCGGGAGCTGCATTTGGAGAATATCCGTGTGGTGGAAGCAAAATTTTTGTCACAACTTCTGAATCATGTCTTTGGGAAAAAAGAAAATGGATAAAGAATACAGTTTTTTGTCCACAATATAAAGACATAAGTATTTCTTATGGGTATTCGACACAATTTATGGTTTACGAATAGAAATTCCTGTATTATAATAGGGAGAAACTATGTTTTTCCAAGACAAGTCAAAATGCTTTGGCATCCAAAGCAATCTATACAAAAACCGAAAAAGGAGGTATCCCCCATGCAGAACGTAGAAATTAGAAAATTTAAAAAGGTTCTGGTTGCAAACCGTGGCGAAATTGCCATTCGTGTGTATCGTGCGCTGAATGAATTGGGCATTCAGACAGTAGGTATTTTCTCAAAGGAGGATAAATATGCGCTGTTCCGCACAAAAACGGACGAGGCTTATATGCTGAACCCCGAAAAAGGCCCTCTGGATGCATATCTGGATATCAAAAACATCATCAAAATTGCGAAAGCAAAAGGTGTAGATGCCATTCATCCCGGGTATGGTTTTCTTTCCGAAAACCCCGAATTCGTGCAGGCGTGCGAAAAGGCGGGGATTGCTTTTATCGGCCCCAATGTAGATGTCATGTATAAAATGGGGGATAAGATTTCTTCCAAGAAAATGGCAATCGAATGTAATGTTCCCATCATCCCCGGCGTTGACCATGCAGTCAGAAGTCTGGATGAGGTAATGGAGGTTGCTCGGAAGGTCGGCTATCCCGTTATGCTGAAGGCATCCAACGGCGGCGGCGGTCGCGGTATGCGTATTGTAAATTCCGCAGAGGAAATGCCCAAGGAATTTGAAGAAGCAAGAAACGAAGCAAAGAAGGCCTTCGGTGATGATAAAATTTTCGTAGAAAAATATCTGCGTGACCCCAAGCATATCGAAGTACAGGTGCTTGGCGATAAATACGGCAATGTGGTGCATCTGTTTGACCGTGACTGTTCCGTGCAGAGAAGACACCAGAAGGTAATCGAATTTGCGCCTGCCTTTACCGTAAGCCAGCCTGTCAGAGAAAAAATTCTGGCAGATGCAGTGCGTCTGTCCAAGCATGTAGGCTATAAGAACGCCGGCACACTGGAATTTCTGGTGGATGCCGATGAAAACTACTACTTCATCGAAATGAACCCTCGTATTCAGGTAGAGCATACCGTTTCCGAGGAGGTAACCGGCATTGATATCGTACAGGCGCAGATTCTGATTGAGGAAGGCTATCCTCTGGGTGCGCCCGAAATCGGCATTTCCTCTCAGGAGGATGTACACTGCAACGGCTATTCCGTTCAGCTGCGTATCACAACGGAAGACCCTGCAAACAATTTCATGCCCGATACAGGCAAGATTAACGTATATCGTTCCCCTGCCGGCAACGGTATCCGTCTGGATGGCGGCACAGCCCACACAGGCGCAGAGGTTACTCCCTATTATGACAGCCTGCTGGTTAAGATTATCGCGCATGACAGAACCTTTAAGGGCGTGACCAATAAGGCAATTCGTGCGATTAAGGAAACCCGTATCCGTGGCGTAAAAACAAATATTCCTTTCCTCATCAATGTTTTGCAGAGCGAAACCTGGAGTGAAGGGAAATGTACTACAACCTTTATCGAAAAAACACCTGAGCTGTTCCGTTTCGTTCCCGGAAAGGACAGAGCAAGCAAGATTGCGGAATTCATCGGCAACCAGATTGTCAATGAATCCAAGGGACAGAAGCCGCAGTTTGACCCCATCGTTGTGCCTTCCTTCGGCAAGACCGAAAATGGCAAAACCATTGAGGTTCCCGGCGCAAGGGATACCTTCCTCAAGATGGGCGCAAAGGCATATACACAGTCTCTTCTGAAGGAAAAACGCCTGCTGGTAACAGATACCTCCATGCGTGACGCGCATCAGTCCCTGATGGCAACCAGACTGCGTACCAATGACCTGATGGCCGTTGCACCTGCAACAAATATGGCAATGGCAAACGCCTTCTCCGTAGAAGCATGGGGCGGCGCAACCTTTGACGTTGCGTATCGTTTCCTCAAGGAATCCCCTTGGGTGCGCCTGCAGCAGCTGAGAGCGGCAATGCCCAATACACTGATTCAGATGCTCCTGCGTGCATCCAACGCAGTCGGCTATGCAAACTACCCCGATAACGTGGTGCAGAAATTCATCGAGATTTCCGCAGAACGTGGTGTAGATGTATTCCGTATTTTCGACTCTTTGAACTGGGTGGAAAATATGAAAATGCCCATCGAGGTTGCACTGAACACAGGCAAAATCGTAGAAGGCTCCATCTGCTACACAGGTGATATCTTAGACCCTAACGAAACAAAATATACACTGGATTACTATATCAGAAAAGCAAAAGAGCTGGAGGCTATGGGCTGTCACATCTTCGCAATCAAGGATATGGCAGGTCTGCTGAAGCCCTATGCGGCAAAGGAGCTGTTCAGCACACTGAAAAAAGAGCTTCACATTCCTCTGCATCTGCATACACACGATACCACAGGCAACGGTGTCAGCACCGTTCTGATGGCGGCAGAGGCAGGCGTGGATATTGTTGACCTTGCAATCCAGTCCATGTCCTCTCTGACCTCTCAGCCCTCCATGAACGCTGTTGTGGAAGCGTTGAAGGGCACAGAAAGAGATACCGGTCTGAATACCGAGCAGCTGATTGAGCTGAGCCATTATTATCAGGGGGTGCGTCAGATTTTCACAGGCTTTGAAAGTGAAATGAAGACACCCAATACGGAAATCTATAAATACGAAATCCCCGGCGGTCAGTATTCCAACCTGCTGGCACAGGTTAAGGCAATGGGCTCCGCCGACCAGTTCGAGGAAATCAAGCACCTGTATAAGGATGCGAATGACCTTCTGGGCAACATCGTTAAGGTAACACCCTCCTCCAAGGTTGTCGGCGATATGGCAATCTTCATGTCCAAAAACGGACTGACAAAGGATAACATCATGACAGAAGGGGCGGAGGTTTCCTATCCCGATTCCGTTGTGGATTATTTCCTTGGCAATATCGGTCAGCCTGAGGGCGGCTTCCCTGCGGATTTGCAGAAAATCGTGCTGAAGGGGCAGAAGCCCATCGAGGGCAGAGCAGGCGCGCTGCTTCCTCCTGCGGATTGGGATGCTATCGAAAAGCATCTGCATGAAGCACATGCCTTGAAGAAGGTGAACCCCAGAAATATGCTTTCCTATGCACTGTATCCCAAGGTATATGATGACTATGTAAACCATGAGGAGGTTTATACAGACGTATCCAAGCTGAGCAGTGATGTATTCTTCTTCGGTCTGGCGAAGGGCGAAGAAACCTCTATCGAAATCGGCGAAGGTAAGGATATTCTGATTAAATATATCGATATGACAGAGCCCAACGCAGAGGGTATCCGTACACTGACCTTTGAAATCAACGGCGTAATGCGTGAAATTAAGGTTCTGGATAAGCACCTTGAGGTAAAGAGCGACGGTAAGCTGAAGGCAGATAAGAATAATCCCTTCCACCTTGGCTCCTCCATCCCCGGCACCGTTTCCAAGATTCTGGTGAAGGAGGGTGAGGAGGTCAAGAAGAACCAGCCTCTGCTGACTGTTGAAGCAATGAAGATGGAAACCTCCATTGTTGCAAATCAGGACGGCGTGATTGATAAGATTTATGTAAAAGAGGGCGAACAGGTAAATCAGGGCGATTTGCTGGTTTCCTTCGTACAGGAGGGCTGATATTTTTCAGTCGGTATAAAAATAACGAAGCTATGGCACAATCCTTTATGGGTTGTGCCTTTTTCATCGGCTGATTTTTTATAGAAAAAAATTGTTACGAGAAAAAAAGTATGCTATGATAAATTTGTGATTTGACGAACCCTGATGAAGAAGAAAGGATGTAGCAGATGAATTGGAAAGACCGTTTTTCCGGCAGGCTTCTGTCTGCGGATGAGGCTGTGCGGCAGATTCGCTCCGGCGATACCATCTCCATCGCGCACGTTGGCTCCGAGCCGTATGCGCTGGTGGATGCACTGGCACGCAATGCGGATGCCCTTACAGATGTGGATATGCACTTTATGCTTTCCCTCAGAAAGGAGGAGCCGCATATCGCAAAGGGGATGGAAAAGCATCTGCGCTTTTTCGGCTATTTTCTGGGCAGCAGTACAAGAGGGGCGGTTGCGGAGAACAGAGCGGAATATCTGCCTTGCTTTTTCCATCTTTATCCCCGCATGCTCAGAGAGCGTGGCGGCGTGGATGTGCTTCTGATTTCCGTTTCCGAGCCGGATGCACATGGCTATTGCTCCATGGGACCGGGGATTGACCATCTGCCTGCCTTTCGGGATTCCGCAAAGCTTGTAATTGCGCAGATGAACCGCAATCTGCCGCGTGTGATGGGGGATTCCTTTATTCATTTGAGAGATATTGATATCCTCGTAGAGGAGGATAGACCCATGCCGACCCTGACACCGCCGACAATTACGGAGGTTGAGCAGAAAATAGGGGAATACTGCGCCTCTCTCGTGCAGGATGGGGATACGATTCAGCTTGGCATTGGCGGCATTCCCGATGCCGTTGTGACCTTTTTAAAGGATAAAAAGGATTTGGGTCTGCATACCGAAATGGCGGCGGATGGCATTATCGACCTGATTGAAGCAGGTGTCATCAATAATAAAAAGAAAACGCTGCACCGCGGCAAAAGCATTGCGACCTTCGCGGCAGGCACGCAGAGATTGTATGATTTTCTGGATAATAACCCCTGCTTTGAGCTGCATGGGGTGGAGCATGTCAATAACCCCTATGTGATTGCACAGAATGATAACATGGTTTCCATCAACTCCGCCATTCAGGTTGATTTGATGGGGCAGGTCAATGCGGAGGTAGTGAAGGGGATGCAGTTCAGCGGTGTCGGCGGACAGGTGGACTTCATTCGCGGCGCAACGATGAGTAAGGGCGGCAGAGCCATCATTGCCTTGCCTTCCACGGCGGCAGGCGGAAAAATTTCCAAAATCGTGCCATTTATCGACCATGGCGCAGTGGTAACAACCCCAAGAACAGAAATTGATTATGTGGTAACGGAATATGGCATAGCAAAGCTTTGGGGCAGAAGCCTCAAGGAGCGGGCAAGGGCGCTGATTTCGATTGCACACCCCGATTTCCGCCCGATGCTTGCGGAGGAATACGAAAAACGCTTCGGCAGACCCTTAGATTAAAAAAATGCATGAAAAAAAGCACATCATTTTCGATGTGCTTTAGATTATAGACAAAATTATTTTGATGCCGCGGAAGGGTTTGGGAAACGAAGCGTTTCCCAACTGAAATCCGCAGGCGGAATTCAGTTCCGCCGAGGAAAACAGCGGGTTTCAAGGCTTTTCAGCCGATGGAACTCGTCTGTTTATTCTTCTGTTTCAACAAGTCGAAAGCCTGCTTTCGACTTAATTTTTTATTTTCCGATGGATTTTCTGTATTCCGCTACCTCCTCGTCTGTCAGAGGCTCCAGCTCCTTGGGGTCCATCCATCTTACCCAGATGCGATCCTGCATTGCCTTGATATCCAGAGGGGTATCGAAGTTATCCTTATCAATGGGAATTACTGTATCATTATCCCCGTTGAACATGATTTCAAAGGGCTTGAATACACCATCCTCAAATACAAGCATATCGGAAGAATATACATTCAGTGCGCCTGCTTCGCTCAGAAGATGCTTTTCCAGCGTTTCCAGATTGGGGAAGGTAACAACCATCCAGTCACCCTTCATATCGGAATAATCGAACAGCTGCAAGCCGTGGAAATCAATTTCCTCGTTGCCGCTTGCGCCCTTGTCATCATCCGCTTTGCCCTTCATGGCAACAGGTGCGCCGTTTTTGCCGTCCTTCAGAATTTCGGTTCCGGGGATGAAAGCATTCACGAATTTATTGATTTCATTGGTTCTAAACTGAGAACGAACCTGCGCAATGATACCGTAATCGCTGCTGTCATAGCAGATAGAAGCAACCTCATTCCAGAATTCACTTAATGTTTTGACCATTTCTATTACCTCCATATCAACTTTCATTACCTCATATCATACTAGCATTGTGTTCATTCTGTCAATAGATATTCATTCGGTCGGCTGATTTGAAAGTAATGCGCCGGCACCCTTCCGCTGAAAACCAGATCGGCAAGCATGATTTTTCTCTCTAATGTAATATCCTCCTGGTACAGCGGATTGACAATCCGAAGCTCTAAATGTACCGCAAGCCAGATTTTGTAGTTAATCTGATTGATGCCGACGGAGGAAAATGCCGTTTCATAATCCACCTTGACCGCACCCATAGGCAGAAGGGTGAAGGGGATTTTCGGCCCCTTATTGGCAAGAAGTCCCCAATGCGTTACCGCGCCAAGCGGAATGGGAATAACCTCCTTGGGCAGTTCATTTAGCTGCTTTGTGATATCGCGGCTCAGCAGGGCGCAGAATTGGTTTACGCATGTGGTGTTGGCGGTGTAGCTTTCGCCATCCGCCCCCTTCTGCAAAAGCGCGTTTGCATCTAATTCCATATGCGCAAGTGCATTTGCCGCCGCCTCGTCGATAATCCGATTCGCCGCCGCCCTGCACTGCATGTGCGAGATTTCCTTCAGGGGCGGCAGAAGGCTTTTTTCCAGAAGGAAAAAACAGAGAACCGTCAGCAGAGCAGGTAGGAGAAGGGGCAGAATTTTCTTCCTTTTTCGGTTTCGTTTTCTTTTTCGCATTGTCCGCTCCCTCCCTCTGCAATGATATGAATGAGGAGGGCGAAGCATGCCTTTTCCTTGATTTCGGGGCTTTTTTTGCAATGTTAAAGAAAAATTAAACAAAGGTTATAATAGAAATAAGCATGTTTTTGTGAAAATGTCTTTCTTTTGCGGTAAAATTTTGGTATAATCAAAAAAGTATAATCTTCGCAAAATGGCGGAATATGGATTTTGTTCCATCCGTTTTGATTACACATGGAAATAAACAGGAGGCTTGAAATATGAGTGAATCTCAACACAGAAGGGGAGATGCGCAGGACAGAACGGGCGTAAGACAGACGCGCCCTTCCGGCACAAGGCAGGCACGTCCTTCCGGCGCGAACGGCACACGCCGTCCATCCTCTTCCGGAAACCCGAAAAAACGCAGAAAGCGCAGAAAGAAACGCTCGGTCAACAGCAGAATCGGGAAGGTTTTGCTGATTGTTGCCATCGTGATTGCCTTTGCGGTTGCAGGCGCAATTCTGGGTACGGTGTTCGGTATTCTGCAAAGCACGGATATGCTGAATACCTCCGATGTTCTGCCCGATTCCTATACCTCTGTCATCTATGATGCGGATGATAATGAGGTGGATAAGTTGCATGGCGAGGAAAACCGAGAATATGTGAAGCTTTCCGCAATCACAACCAATATGCAAAATGCAGTCATTGCGATTGAGGATCAGCGTTTTTATGAGCATAATGGTATTGATATCCGAGGGATTATGCGTGCGATGGCTGAAAATATTAAAACCATGAGCTTTTCGCAGGGTGCAAGTACGCTGACGCAGCAGGTGCTGAAAAATGAGGTGCTTGACAACGAAAAGAGCATTTCCAGAAAGATAAAGGAGCAGTATTTGGCTGTTTCTCTGGAAAATGCGCTGAAAAAACAGCTTGGCTCAAAGGATGCGGCGAAGAAATATATTCTGGAGCTGTATCTGAACACGATACCGCTGCATCATGGTCTGCGTGGCGTAGAGGCGGCTTCTCAATATTATTTTGGCAAGCATGCCAGTGAGCTGACGCTGGCGGAGGCGGCAAGCATTGCGGGCATCACAAAAACCCCCAGTCTGTATGCGCCGGATATGAATGAGGAAGAAAGCCGCAAGCGTCAACTGACGGTTTTGCAGAAAATGCTGGATTTGGGCATGATTACGCAGGCGGAACATGACGAAGCCGCGGCAGAGGATATCTATGCACATTTGGTCTGCAAGGAGACTGCGGAGGAGGAAAGCAACGCAAAGCATAACTGGTTTGTAGAGGCGGCAGTGCAGCAGATTAAGGCTGACCTGATGGAAAAGAAAAACATGACAGCCGCACAGGCATCCAATATGATTTACAGCGGCGGATTGCAGATTCATACCACAATGGACGCTTCTATGCAGGAAACCGCAGAAGCTGCCATGAAGAATGATAATATGTTCCCGGCAGGGGATGGGAAGATGGATGTGACCTATCTGATTTCTGTTCTGGATACACAGAACCCCGATGAAAGCAGCAATCAGTCGCATTATGAAAAGAAAACAACCGTTACCTCGCAGGAGGAGGCAGATGCCTTTGTTGCATCCGTGAAGGAGGAGCTTCTGGATGAAACGCATACCTTAGTTCTGGATAAGCTGACGGTTTCTAAATCCCTGCAGGCGGCAATGGTCATCATGGATCAGAGCAACGGCGAAGTAAAGGCGATTGTCGGCGGACGCGGCGAAAAGCCCGGTGATTCCGTATTCAACCGTGCGACACAGGCACTGCGTCAGCAGGGCTCGACGATGAAGCCCCTTGCGGCGTATGCCCCCGCGATTGATACGGGACTGCTGATGCCCGGCTCCATCATCATTGATGAGCCTGTTACCTACGGCGGCTGGTCTCCCAAAAACTGGGACGGCAAATATATCGGGCCTACTACAGTGCGTCAGGGTATCTGGCATTCCATGAACGTGCTTGCAGTTAAGACCTTTATGTTGGTCGGCGCGGATAAGGCTTATCAGTATCTGCTGGACTTTGGCTTTACCACGATTGATGAACGGGATAAGGCGGCAACAACGGCACTCGGCGGTCTGACACAGGGCGTTTCCGTTCTGGAGCAGACAGCAGCCTATGCAACCATTGCCAACGGCGGCACCTATTATGAGCCGATGTTCTATAGCGTGGTGTATGACCATGACGGCAACGTGCTTCTGGATAATTCCGAACAGGAAACACATCGGGTGCTGAAGGAAACAACCGCCTTCCTGCTGACGGATATGATGCGTGATGTTATCACGAAGGGTACCGGTACGAAGGCAGCCATCAGCGGCATGAATGTTGCAGGTAAAACAGGTACCACCAATGATACCGTTGACCTGACCTTCTATGGCTATACGCCTTACTATACCGCCGGTATCTGGATGGGGTATGACAGCCAGAAGGAGATTATAAATGCAAATAACGCCCATCTGCGCATCTGGAGCTCGGTTATGAGCCAGATTCATTATGATAAGGGACTGAAGAATAAGGAGTTTAAAAAACCGGATGGCTTGACAACACGTTCTATCTGCTCTGCATCCGGCATGACACCTTCTTCTCTTTGCAACAGCGATTACTATGGCTATGGTGTAACGAGTGACTATGTTACAACGGATTTCAAGGGCAGCACAGGCGGCGGCACCTGCACGATGCACAAATCCTACACGATTTGCAGCGAAACAGGCAAGCTTGCGGGCGCAACCTGCCCGACCATGAATGTGGTTTTGGCGGTCAACAGTGACGGTACAATCAAGGGCAAGCCCTCTAAGGTTCCCGAAGGCAAGCTGAATATCAATATCAGCGCAACCTGCGATTCTGCGCATGTGAGCAGCAGTGATGAGGATACCAACAGCACAGACCCCGGCACAACAGACCCCGGCAATGGACAGAGCCCTGAGGATAACCTCTGGAATAATGAGGACTTCGGGATTCAATAAATAATAATTTACATTTAGGAGAATTCAAATGAGCGAACAGAATATTTTAGCAACAATTGACGGCGTAAACATTACAGATGCGGATTTGGACGCATATATCGCGAATCTGCCGAAGGAGCAGCAGGCGTATGCGGCATATCCCCAGTTCAGAGAGCACGCACTGAAGCAGCTTCTGGCATTCCATCTGTATGCAAAGATGGCAGAAGAAGAAAAAATGGATGAAACCGATGAATTTAAAGCCATGATGGAACGGGCAAGAAAGGATATCCTTGCCCAGCTTGCCATCAACAGCGTTCTGAAGGATATCACTGTAACAGATGAAGAAATGCAGGCGTTCTATCAGGAAAATCCCCAGCATTTTGAAAAGGGCGAAACCGTACATGCAAAGCATATTCTGGTGGATTCCGAAGAAAAAGCACAGGATATCATGAACAAAATCACCGCAGGGGATATCTATTTTGAGGATGCCGCGAAGGAATTTTCCTCCTGCCCCTCCAATGCACAGGGTGGTGACCTTGGCGAGTTCGGCAAGGGTCAGATGGTTCCGGAGTTCGATCAGGCGGTATTTGCGGCTGAGGTCGGCAAGGTAGTCGGTCCTGTAAAGACACAGTTCGGCTATCACCTGATTAAGGTTGAGGATAAGAAGGACGCATCCGTAACTCCCTTCGATGAGGTGAAGGAACAGATTCGTGCAAATCTGCTGCAGCAGAAGCAGAATCAGGCTTATACCGAAAAGTATAAGGAGCTGCATGATAAATACATGAAATAATCGCATAGCAAAAGCCCCTCTGAAAAGAGGGGCTTCATTTTTATTCTATTTTTATTCTGTTAAGCTTATTCCTTTAAACCTTCCAATGCGTTTCTGGCGTTGCCAATCTGATTGGAATCGGGGTACTCGCTGATAATCTTGTTGTAATATTTCTTTGCGCTTGCCGTATCGTTTTCTCCCTCTGCAATCTGTCCCAGATAGTAATAGATGTCATCCACAAAGTTTTCGTTGCTTGCGTATTTCAAGGCTGCTTCCAAATCGGTCTTTGCCTCTGTCATATTTTTGCTTAGGAAATCACTTTTTCCTTTGGTGTAGTAGGCATCTGCCGCCTTGGGGTAAAGCTCTGCCTTCAGGGAATTATATTTCGCCAAATCATCATCACTAAATCCAACCGTATCAATGGATTCAAAGGTGGTGATGCAGGCTTCATAATCGCCGTCTGTCATCTGCGATACTGCCGTTTCCAGCAATTCCAGATTCGCCTGCTTATTTTCCTCGCTGCGCAGCTGCTTGTTTTCCTTTTGCAGCTTTTCCAGCTCTGTCCGCATTTCCAGAACCTCCTCCGGTGTCATTTTGGTTTTGCCGGAATAATTTTCAACAGCAGTCTGCAATTCCTTGATTTTTGCATCCTTATCCTCATTTAGCGCAGGCACAATCAGCACAAGAATCACCAGAGCTGAAATCACAAGCCCGATGACAAAGGCAATCATGTTGTGCTTTTCCAGAACGCTGCTGCTTCTGTCCTTGCGCTTATAGCCGGGAAGGGGCGGATTGCTGTCTGTTTTTTTCATGCTGACTGCCGCAGAGGCCTTATTTTTGTCTCCCTTTTTCAGAGAGGGAGCAGGCGCATTGCCAATCAGCTGTGCATAATGCAGGGCAAGGGGATTGCGAATATCTCGTTTCAGCACGATTTCATTAAAATGCAGCGCACGCTTCAGGTTTTTATCCTCAATGCAGCAAAGCGTCATCAGGTTATAGGCATCAATAAAATTCGGGTTATTGTCAATGGATTTTTTCAGCTGAATAATGGCTAAATCATCACTGCCCTGCTTCAGATAGGTAATCGCCTGATTATACATCCGCACTGCGTCATTGCATTTTTCCATTTCTCTGGCGTTTTTCTGCAAATATGCCATATAGCCTGCGGCAGCATTTCCTTCGGGCAGAAGGGAGGAGCTGATAATCCAATGTCTGAGGGCATCCCCGATGCGTCCTGTTTCACAATAAATCAGACCGAGAAGATTTCTCGCCTGTATGTTATTTTTATCAAAAAGAAGGCTCTGTTCCAGATTTGCCGCTGCACCAGAGAGATCAGTTTCTCCGGCTAAGGTAAGCGCTTCATTATAAAGACGGATGGATGCATTGCGTGCCTTTCGGAACACATACACATCTACGCCGCAATCGGGACAGCGACAGCCCTCAGAAAAATTAAAACCACAATTCGGGCATTTCATGTCATTCTCTCCTTTTGCTTATTCCTGAGTGGGGGGCTGCTTTTTCTCCTTCGCAATATGCTGTAGGATATCCAGAAGATCCTGCATTTCGGATGTATGCAGGGATGCTTCGATCTGGTCGATTTCCAGAATGGGCTGATATCTGCTCAATTCTTCTTTAAAATTAAACACAGGACATTCCTCCGTTTCAAATACTTTTTCTATGTGCTTCAGTTTAGCTGTTTTTACGGTGCTTCAGATAGGTGCGCATGGCTCCGATCATATATAAGGAACCACAGCAAAGAATAATGCCGTTTTGAGGGGTGAGGGTGCGCGCCCTTTCATACGCCGCCTCAATTTCCTTTTCCATCTCCACCGTACCGCTGAAATCGGAAACAGAGCGGGCAAGAGAAAATACATCCAGCCTTCTCTCGCTGTGCGGCTCAGTCAGAATCACCGTCTCCGCAAAGGGGAGAATCTGCTCTGCCATCCGCCGATATTCCTTATCCCCCAAAATACCGAGAATAAGGGTAACCTTTTTTTCCTTGAAATAAACCGAAAGGGAATTTGCCAGCTGCCGAATCCCATCCGCATTATGCGCGCCATCCAGAATGACAAGCGGCGCTTTGCCACAAAGCTCCATCCTGCCTGCCCAACGGGCATTTTTCAGTCCATTGCGAATTGCTTCTTCGCAAATCGCAAGACCGTTTTTGTTCAGCACAAGGCAGGCCTCCAGAACCGCAAGGCAATTTTCAAGCTGATAGGTGCCGAGCAGAGATAATTCCAGATTTTCCAAGGAAAAGCATTTATTTTTGACAGAAAAAACAGTCCCTTCCAATGTTTGCGAAGCGACCCTGATTTCTGCGTCATTCAAACAATAGAATGGAGCATCCATCCGAGCTGCTGCATCCTTAATGATATTATATACTAATTCCGCTTGGGAATACAACACCACAGGACAATTTTTCTTAATGATGCCGGATTTTTCCATAGCGATTTTTTCAATCGTATCCCCCAGAAAATCCGTATGGTCAATGCTGATGGACATGATGAGCGAAAGTAGGGGGTGGGGAACGATATTCGTGGCATCAAATCTGCCGCCAAGCCCGACCTCCAGAATCAGAACATCCACCTGCTTTTCATAAAAATAATGAAATGCCGCACCGGTTGTAATTTCAAAAAGCGTCGGAACAGGCTTGCCTTCTGCCGCCAGCTTTTCGCAGAGCTGCCGCATCAGGGTGATTTCCTTTGCAAAATCATCATCCGAAATTTCCGCACCATTGAGGAGATAGCGTTCATTGTATCGCTCCAGATGGGGGGAGGTATATGCGCCGACGCGATAGCCCGCCTCCTTTAATATGGAAGAAAGCATTGCCACGGCAGAGCCCTTCCCGTTTGTGCCTGCAACATGAATCACAGGAAGCCTTTGCTCCGGATTTCCAAGCAGATCACAGAGGTATTGTATGCGTTCCAGCCCCGGCACAGAACCAAAGCCAACCTCTTCTTCCAAATAATGAATACATTCCTGATAATTCACAGGCTCACCTCCTGAATTTTGTCTATCCTCCATTATAACAAAGCTATGAAATTCTGCAACAGACTTAATAAAATTGAAAAGATTGATAATAACTTTGAAAAAATTCAAAAGGATAATGTATCCTGTCGGATACAGGAGAAGCCGCTGTAAATCAGTTGAAAATGACGAAAAAGTGCTGTATGATATAAAATATTGAATCAGTAGGTATATTTCAAAAAACATCTTTTTGTCTGCGGACAGAAGGCATGATTGAGATTGGAACGGTGAAAGCATGACAATGGTTACGGATTTACTTGCAGTTCTGGGAGAGAATTTTTCTCTGCTTGTGGTTGCCTGTATGGAAATATTGGCGGCGGTGCTGCTGTTAAGCACAGTGGTGTGCCGCAGATGGGGCAAAACAAAACAGTCTGCGCCGCGCAAAACGGATGATATTTTGCTGGCACAGATGAACAGCCAAAAGGACACGGCTTGTCTGGTGCTGCGAAGAAAGGATTTACTGCCGCTTGCGGCAGCCGGAGATATGCCGGCACTGCTTGGCATTTCCATGGAAGCCGTGCAGCAGGATATGATGACGCTTGCCGCTATTTTGCAGGAGAAAGGGGACGGCGGCTCTGTCTGGAAAAAATACCGCGAATGGAACGGAGAAGCAGCTCTCATTGAGAATTTTCAGCTGAAAAACGGCGAATGGATGCAGTTGACCATCAGTCGCAGTGCAGATGGCTTATATGATTTATTCTGCTTTTGCCGCATCACAAAGCTTTATCGGCAGATTACAGGCTACGAAAAGCGTCTGGAAAGACTGGAGGAGGAAAGCCGCTCCAAAACAACCTTCCTTTCCCGCATGTCGCATGAAATTCGTACGCCGATGAACGGGATTATCGGTATGCTGACGCTGGCGGAAAATAAGCTGGAGGCGAACAGTCCCGCTATGCAGTACCTTACAAAGGCGGATGAGCTTTCCGATCATTTGCTTGCGCTGATTAACGATATTCTGGATATGTCCCGTATCGAGGTTGGCAGGGTTGAGCTGGAGCAGGGCGTGTTCAGCCTGCGTGCGCTGGGCAGCCGCCTGTATGATATGTTTGCGAAAAATCTGGACAGTCGCGGCATTCGCTACGAGGTCAATTTTGAAGGCGTTACTGTGGATTATGTCTGTGGGGATGAGCTGCGCGTCAGTCAGGTGATTATCAATTTTCTTTCCAATGCAGTGAAATTCACCTCGGAGGGGGAAATCATCGTTACCTTCCGCCAGATGATGCTGCAAAACGGCGTGGCGGATTTCATGATTCGTGTGCATGATACGGGTATCGGCATGGAGCCGGAATTTATTAACCGTATCTTCCGCCCCTTTGAGCAGGAAACGATTGAAACCTCCCGTCTTTACGGCGGAACAGGCTTGGGCATGGCAATCACCGATCAGCTTGTCAAGCTGATGGGTGGCGAAATCGTAGTAGAAAGCCAACCCCAAAAAGGCTCGGATTTCTCTGTATTCCTGCACCTGCCGATTGCAGAAAAGCCTGCGGCACTGCCGGCAGAGCAGCAGCAAAGCAAGCCCCTTGCGGCTACGGCGAATGTCTTTGTCGGCAAAAGAATTCTGCTTGCGGAGGATAACGAAATCAATGCCATGATTACGGTTGAGGTTCTGCAGGAAATGGGTGCGGCAATCGATGTTGCAAAAAACGGACAGGCGGCAGTCGATTTGTTTACGGCGCATGCAGAGGGCTACTATGATTTCATTTTGATGGATGTGCAGATGCCTGTAATGGACGGGCGCACGGCAGCAAAAAAGATTCGCGCGCTGAAACGAAAGGATGCAAAAGAGATACTGATTTTTGCGCTGTCTGCCGATGCCTTTGTGGAGGACGAGAGAAGGTCTCTGGAAAGCGGCATGGACGGACATTTTGCGAAGCCGGTTGATTTTCCTGCTTTGCAGAAGAAAATCGGTGAATTTTTGCAGATGAGAAAGCAGGTGGATGGATGGAAAAAAACAAAATGAAAAAAACCGTATGGGGTGCATCGGTTGCGGTTGTGCTGACAACAGGTGCGGCACTTGGCGTATCCGCTTATCAATCCGGTATTGATTTTCACCCCTCTGAAGAAAAAAATACCTTCCGCGCCAATCAGGTGCGGTTTGATGATACAAATGACGCAAAGGGCAGAGACAACACCGCGGAGCAGAATGAAAGTGAATTTCTGGAAAGGGATAGCAATGCGGAGGACAGCAATCGTCCGCAGGAGCAGAATAATGCGGACTATCAGTTTGAACGGGAGCAGCTACGGCAGAATTTTTCCGATGCCATTGCCTTGAATATCGGCACAGCGGATGTGTCCGCAATCGGCGGCAGTGCGGACAGCGCAGATACCGTATACGATTTTACGGATGACCGCAGTCAGGCGGATGTCGTTCTCAATGGCGGTGCAGGTGACAGTGGCGGCGGACAGGGGTCGGCAGAGCCGACACAGCCGATACAGCCGACAGAACCCACACAGCCGACACAGCCTTCGGACAGCAATAATAACAGCAATAATAGCAGCAGCGGCGGCACAGATGCCACAACCCCCACCCCTGACCAGACACCGGTAACACCGGAGCCGATACCGGGCTATGGGGATGCCTCGCTTGACCCCGATACGGATAAAACCGCGCCCGATTTTGGCTTTGAAACGGAAAATAAAGAGTATATGGACGGTGCGTTGACGAAGGATGATATCCGATGGATTACGATTTCTCAGCCGAGCAGGAGTGACGCTGCATTATACAGAGGGCAGAAAAATGTTTCTGCGCAGATCATCTTCAATGCATTGGAAACATATATCATTGATCAGAATTTAGGGCTGCATCGTTGGGAGCAGAAGCATCTGGATAAATACATTCGTATTGATGCGGTACACATTGGCAATACCACATACCGTTTTGATGCATCAAATCAGACCATAGATATCCCTGAGGATGCAGAAGTCATCGGGATTGATATTTCCTATCGCTTTACCCTTAAAAATTCCGACGGAACAGAGACAGCGTGGATTTCCAATCCGGAGGGAACCCTGACCTATCGTCTGGAGCAGACCCGTTTGCTGGTTCTGAGCGAGGCATTGCAGGATAAGGGGCAGAAGATTGATGCGAGTACCGTGCTGAATCGCTATTCCAACCTTGCAAGTGACAAAACCAATCCGCCGATTGGCACAAAGGTAGACCTTTATTATTATCAGCGCGGTCTGCTTGGGGAGGACAGATTGGAAACCCTTTTCCCCGGCTGGCGTGAAAATGGCGAGCCGGTTCCGTGGGAATACCCTGTAACAGCAGGGCGGCATGTATTGGAGCCTGCGGCGCGTCTTTCTCTGGATTCCTCCTATATGGTTTCTGTCAAGCCTCGTTGGATAGATGTCCAATCGATAAAATATACCCGACAATCCGCAGAATCCGGACAGAAGCTGACCTTTATGCAGACCCTGACCGATTATACAGGGGAGTATGCCCCTGTGCTTGCAGTGCCGAAATATGTGCAGGCTGTGGATTTTGCGGCGAATAATCATCTGAAGGCAGTGGAGTATCTCAGGCTTTCGGATACCGTGCGCTATGTCAATACCAATCAGGTCAATCTGCGCGTCGATAAGGGCTATCAGCTTTCGGGAGAAAATCCTGTCTTTGCTGTTACGGCAGATGGCATTCTGACAAATGCCGCAGGCACGGAATATATAGGGATTCCCTATAGCACAACAAAGCTGACAATTCCCAATAATATCGAAAGGGTGACGTTGCCAAGGAATACACAGCTTCGTCAGCTTGTGCTTGAAGCAGAGGATGCGGCAAATCTGCCGAAAATTGATTACGGCGGCATGAAAAGCGGCACAATTATCGTACCCGATGCGGTTTTGCTTGAGTTTATTTCCGCAAACAAGGCGGCATTGGCGGGAATGGATATTGCCGTGCGCTCTGTCGGGCAAATTATCAAGGAGGATGCAGTGCTTTCCAAGGATGAAAAAACACTGCAAAACGTGTTCAGCATCAACAGGATTTATACCGTACCGAAAAGCGTAACAAAAATTGCCGCTTACGCCTTTGAAGCTGCACCAAATACAACAAGGGTCGTTCTTCCGAACAATGCGGTTGTTCTGGAGGAAAATGCTTTTGCGAACAGCCGCGTGGATACTGTTCTGTGCAGAACAGAGGCGCAGGCAGATAAAATCAATCAACAGCTTGCCGATTGGAGCTTATCCGAAGCCATTCATGCGATTGCACTGCAAACGAGCAAAGAGGGCAACACCTACTATATTAACGGCAACGAAGGTGTTCTGCTCTATGGCGGCAGCAATATCACAGAATACAGCGGTCTGGAAACGGCGCAAAACGGCGAAATTGTAAAAATCACGGAAATTGCGGACGGTGCATTTGAAAATAACCAATCTCTGCAATGGGCAATGCTGGAGCAGAATGTGGCGAAAATCGGCGCAAGGGCATTTTATAACTGTGCCGCATTGGAGGGTGTTTTCATTCAGACAGAGGACAGCATCACCATCGGAGATCAGGCGTTTGATAAATGTCCTTCCCTGTATTTCGTTGCATCCAATGCGAAAAAAGGAGATGTCGGCGATTACGTTATTGATATTTGCAATAAAAGCAGCGGCGGCATCAATCTGACGCAGCTTTTTGTAACCAATCAGTGTAAAAAGGACAGCTATTCTGAGCAGTGGCTTTATTTTGATGGCAGCATCGGGCATACGCTTGCCGTATATGACATCGGCAGTACAAAAATGCTGTATGCTCTGGATGCGGATGGGATTCCCGATATCGCAATCCGTTCCGGCAAAACGCTTACAGGCGAAATCACATTACCGGAAAAAACACTTGAGCTTTATTCGCAGGCAATGTTCGGCACGGAAGGGTGCCTATACGCTGAATTGGGAGACTTTGCCGCGCTTGCAGTATATTGATGATTATGTATTTGCCTATACAGGTCTGGAAGGCTCTGTCACAACAGGGGCGATTTCGTTCGGGAAGCATGCCTTCTGTGACAGCAATATCACAGACCTGACCTGTACGCAGGAGGTAAGCGAAATAGATGAGTTGGCATTTGCCGAATGTAAGAAGCTTACCCGTATCAATCTGGAGAACGGCTTTCATTATGACAGTATGCTGCATACCGATGCGTTCTATGGCTGTGAGCAGCTGAAGCGGGTGGAAATCAACAGCTCTGCTGTGCCGAAGCTTACCTTGTTCAATAAGGGGATTCCCTTTACCTTCAATTCTGATTGGACGAATGAGGAGGAAGCGGCATATATCCTGTTTCCTGAAAAATATGCACAGGACGAAAGCATTGTACAGGATTTTGTGAAGAAATGGCGTTATGCAATGCTTGGCTATATGGTCATTGGAAACAGTCAGCCGTATGATTTGCTGTATGAGGATATCTTCCTGAAGGAGCTGCCGTTTGATATCGCAATGGAAGACCGTTACAAAATGGCAGATGCTATCATAAAGGAACGGCTTCTGGAAATAGAAAACCGTATCCGCGATATTCTGGGAGCGGAGCATGTAGCAGAGCCGTCAGAGTTTTATCCGCATCGTATTGATAGGAATGACTATATCACTCTGGTTGGTGCGCCTTCCGATATCAAAAAGACCTTTCTTGGCTCGAAGGCTTTGGATATTCCGGATGGCTGGTGTCTGGATTATCTCGGCAAGGGTGCCTTTTCAAACACGAAAAATCTGGAAAGCGTGATATTTGATAACGGCTTTGCAGGAATTGAGCAGGATGCCTTTCAAGGTGTGGAAAGCGAAACCCTGCAGCTGACCTTTTATGATGCAACGCCGCCGGCACTGCTGCTCGATACGGAGGGTGAGCCCTTTGACTTCGGCATAGATATCGAACGGCTGCACATCAATAGCTTTGATGCGGATGCCTGCATTGATTTTATCAGAAAATGGGTATATCCGTTGGCAGGCTATGAAAATTATGAAAAAATGTATTCTGCAATGCGGCAAAGCATGATGGAGTCTGCCGAAAATCCAGCAGAAATCACAACGGAAGCCGTTCATGAAAAAATGACGGAAATTCTGCTGCCGATTGAGAATCAGCTGCGTAGCGTAATCTGGTATATCAGCGAGGATTTTTCCATCAGCACCCTGCCGCAGGTGGAGAAGCTGAGCTTTACGCTTGGAACGGATGCAGGCGATACAGATACCGATGATACGGATGCAGATGATACAGATGCAGGCGATACGGATACCGGTGATACAGATGCAGGTGATACAGATACCGGCGATACGGATACCGGTGATACAGATGCAGGCGATACAGATACCGGTGATACAGATACCGATGATACGGATGCAGGTGATACAGATGCAGGTGATACAGATACCGATAATACGGATGCAGATGATACGGATGCAGGTGATACGGATACCGGTGATACAGATACCGGTGACGTTGGTGACACAGAGGATGAGAGCCAAAACGGCGCAGACGGTGAAGCAGAAAGCACCTCTCAGGGTGCGGAAGAAGGAGGAGCAGAATGATTGTTGAACAATCCAAGCAGATCATTTCTGAGGTCAATAAGGCATTTATCGGCAGAAACGATATTGTGGAAAAGGTATTGATGACGATTTATGCCGGAGGACATGTATTACTGGAGGACTGCCCCGGTGTCGGCAAAACAACACTGGCGATTGCGTTTTCCCACGCACTGGGTCTGAGCAGCAAGCGTATTCAGTTCACACCGGATACCTTGCCGTCCGATATTACAGGCTTTACGGCGTTTAACCGCGAAACAAATAAATTTGAATATCGGGAGGGGGCGGCGAATTGTCAGCTTTTGCTGGCGGATGAAATCAACCGTACCTCTCCGAAAACGCAGTCTGCGCTGCTGGAGGTTATGGAGGAGCATACCATTACGGTAGATGGGGAAACCCATGTGCTGCCTGCGCCCTTTATCTGCATTGCCACGCAGAACCCGCTTGGCTCCGCAGGGACACAGCCCTTGCCGCAGTCGCAGATTGACCGTTTTATGGTCTGCCTTTCCATCGGCTACCCGACATTGGAAAATCAGATGAAAATTATCAATGCGCAGCGCTACAATAATCCCATTGAGGATATCCATACCGTAGCAAGCGCACAGAACCTTTTGGAGGTGCAGAATTATCTGACCTCTGTGCGCATGACGGATAGTGTGCTTGCCTATGCGATTCGCCTTTGCGAGGAAACGAGAACGCACCCTCTGGTGGAGCTTGGGATTTCTCCGCGCGGTGTTTCTGCGTTGGTGAAGATGGCGCGCGCCAATGCAATTCTCAGAGAACGGAACTATGTTGTTCCGGAGGATGTGCAGAATGTGTTTTTGGATGTCTGCGCGCATCGTCTGGCACTGCGTCCGCAGGCAAGAATCGAAGGCATGACGGCGCAGGTGATTTTGCAGGATATTCTGAAAAAAATCAAACCGACACAGACGGAGGGGTGATTCGTTATGTGGAAGAATCGGTTAAACTATGCGCTTATTATGCTGGTGCTGCTGATTTTGCTGGTGCTGTTCAGCAAGCCGTTTCTGCTTGCCATATTGCTGCTGCTGTCGGCAGTGGCATTGCTTCTGGCACTTTTTACATGGCATGATGCCGAAAGCATCCGCACGAGCGTAAGCATCCAAAGCGGCGGCAGAGAGGGGAGCGAAACACCCATGACCTTTTGCTTTGCTTCAAAGAAGCGGCTTCTGGCGGCACGCAGCATATTGGTTGAGATGGAAGCATATAACGAAATGTTCTGTGAGACGGCGCAGAAGCGCATGCTGTTCGCGCTTTCGGATACAGAGAACGAGTATACGGTTTCTGTACCGCTTGTCTGGTGCGGCAAGGTTACCTTTCGCTGTACCGCGATACATATTCAGGATATCTTCGGGCTGTTTCGTATGCAGGTGGCACCGTTTCAGGAGGTCTGCACGGTGATATATCCGCACCTTTTGCGGCTCAGTACGGAGCTTTCCGACACCACCATCGGCACAACGCGCAACGATGGGCTGATGCAGAACAGAAAGGGCAGCGACCCGAGTGAAATGTTTGATATCAGAGAATATATTCCGGGGGATGATGTGCGCACGATTCATTGGAAGCTTTCCGGCAAAACAGATCAGCTGATTGTGCGCCAGCCAAGCGACCCTTCGCATTACAATATTGCACTTCTGCCTGATTTTGGGCGGATACATCAGGGAAAGACTGCTTCACAGGCAGAGCTGAATGCTGCCGTTGCGCTCAGTGCGGCGATAGCGGAGCAGCTGGTTCTGCGCGGTGTGCCGTTTTGTATGGTGCTGCCTGAGAAGGATGGCGTAAGGCTGTATAAAATACGCAATGTATACGAATTTCATACCCTATTGCCGCAGTGGCTCAGCTTTCCCATACAGGAAAATGCAGGCTCCGGATTACAGTATTTTATGATGGAGCATCTGGATCAGCGGTTTACCAGACTGTTGCTTTTCTGTGCCGGAAAATATGAGCGGAATTTATACGAACTGGATCAACGCATCGGTGTATTGGTGCTGCATACCTCCGAGGCGGTTACGGATGTGCGGATAGAAAGAAACGGCTCCTGCGAAATGATGGAATTTCCGACGAAGCAGGCTGCAAATGAGGTTTATCGCGTGGTATGCTGAACGCGCATGGCACGCATGGAATGGAGAAAAGAATGAAACAATCTGAGATTCTGCGGTATCAGCCCGCTGAAAAAACAAATCCATATCCGGCTGTGGCGTGGACGCTGCTTCTGGCAGTGCTGCTTTCCGGCGGCGCGCTTCTTGCAATGGAGCACCTTTGGGCAACGGAGGTGCTGTCTCTGATGCGTGTGTTTGCAATCGCTATCGTGACAGTGGTGTGCTGTGCGGCAGGAAAATGCAATCGGCGGCTATCCTTTTTGTGGATAGTGCCGCTGCTTTTTGTGTTCATCACAATAGGTTTTCGCGGCTGTCCTTCCGGCGGCATGGCATGGATAAACAATATGCTTTCACGCTGGAATAGCCTGCATGAGGATGGTCTGGCGCTGTTTTCCTGCAATGCCTCTTTGCGGGACAGAGCGGCGTTTGCATCCCTTATGGCAGTGCTTATGGGGCTTTTGGCATGGCAGATTGCAGCAGGGCGAAGACTGTACTGCGGCGGTGCGTTCTGTCTGTTCTGGTTGATTCTGTCGCTTTTGGGCGGAGGCTTTTTTCCGCCTGCCTTTGTGCTGCTGCTGACGAGCGTATTTGGAATGATGCTTTCCGATCATGCACAGGGGATTAGCGGACGCGGCATGGTCTGGTGTGGCGGCATTGCGATAGTCCTTTGTCTTTGTGCGGTTCTTTTATCAAATACGGAGATGGCATCGGTGGATGCACTGCGGCAGAATATTGCACAGGATGTGCATGATATGCGCTATGGCGCGGATGTTCTGCCGGAGGGCGAACTGAATCACGCAAATCGCCTGCATGAAAGCAAGGAGGACATGCTGCAGATACGGGCGGAGCAGCAGAAGATGCTGTATCTGCGTGGGTATGTCGGTGGGAAATATGAAAACGGCGTATGGTCACCTCTGCCGGATTCCGCTTACGGCGGCGAAAATATCGGTATGCTGGAATGGCTGAAGCAGCAGAACTTTGACCCCTTTACACAGGCTTCGGAATATTACCGCCTTTCCGACAGCGGACAAACGCCGGAAGACAATCGGGTGCGGATTACCGTAAACGGTGCATCCAGAGACAGTATTTATGCACCCGCCTCCCTGGAGAAGCTGACAGACGGAAGGGCGAAGGCGCAGCAGGACAGCACGCTGCGCGGACGCGGGTTTTTCGGATTACAGAGCTATACGCTGACAGAGGTTTCCGGTCTCAGACCGTCTGAATTGATGGTTGCGGAGGACTGGGTCAATGCGCCGAGAAACGAGGCGCAGGCGCGCTATGTCGCGGCAGAGGCAGTGTATCGCAAATTTGTATATGAAAATTATACGGCAGTGGATGAAAAGCTGCTTCCGCTGCTGAATCGTATCTTCAAAGAGGGAGAGACGGAAAATGACGGGATTTACAGTGTGGTCAGCCATATTCGCGAGGTGCTGAAGGCACAGGCAAGCTATACAGAGGCTGTGTCGATTCCGCATAACGAGGAAGACCCGATTCGGTATTTCCTGACAGCTTCCCATAAGGGGAATGCGGTGCTCTATGCGGCAACGGCGGTGCAGGCACTGCGTGCATACGGGATTCCTGCGCGGTACGCAGAGGGATATTATCTGCCTGCTTCCAAAATAAAGGCAGGGATATCCGAGGCGGCTGTGTTGACGGGGGAAAACGCGCACGCATGGGCAGAGGTTTATTTTGACGGAATCGGGTGGCTGCCGATTGACGTAACGCCCGGATATTATTTTGATACGGTGGCATTACAGCAGATGGTCGGTCTGCCGGATACGGTGCGGAAAACCGCAGCACTGGAGGATACGAATACCAATGCGGATGATATTGTAGTGCCAACGGGCGGAGAAGCACGAAACCATTCCGATGCCCTGCACAAAATAAAAAATGCGGCGGCGATTGGGCTTGGTGTGCTTGGTGTACTGGTGCTGCTTGCAACGCTTCTGCTTTGCCTGCTGGAGCTTTTGCGGATGGTTCTTCTGTGGCGCGAAAGGAAATGCTGTCAAAGATTCACGCCGCGGGAACGCATTTTTCACAAAAAGGATAAGCTGTTCCGGCTGCTTGCGCTCTGGGGTGTGGATGCGGCTCTGGGCTGGGAAGCGGAGAAAACCGACCGCGCCTTAACCCTACGCCTGCCTGCGGTTTCCCAAGGGGAATATCAGCGGATTTGCAGTTTGCTGGAAAAAACAGTATACGGCGGCATTGTGCTTGAGCCGTTTGAGGAACGCGCCCTAGACCGCTTCCTCTATCATCTGACGGGGCAGGATATGAAAAAAAGCCTCGGAATCTGGCTGAAGCTGCGCTATGCCTGCCTGAAAAAAAGAAAATAAAAATGGAAATGTCCTTAGAACTTCTCTGAGGGCATTTTTTATGCTCGACTTCGCAGAATGTCGAAAAAGAAAAGGTTGTGCGCCGGAGAAGAAAACGGTATAATGATATGATGGAATAAGGAAAGGAGTATCATGTATGGATGATAGATTCGATAAAGAAAACATAGAAGCAGAAACCGGATATCCGCGCAGAGAAGCCGTAGATGGGCATACAAGATATCCTGTCAGAGAGGAACGCCGTCCTCTGCGCTTTTCTTCGGAACATCATACAGAGCTGCCCGGACGGAAGATAGATGCGGAAAACGATATGACAGCATACGAACAGCGGACAGCCGCAAGAAGGGCAGAATTTTTGCAGAATTCCTATGAGAATTCCTACGAAAGAGAGGACACCTATCAGAGAACCTCTCATCAGAGAGGACAGCAGAGAGAGAGAGGACAGCAGAGAGGACAGACAGAGGTGCCTCGCAGCAGAGAGCGCGTTCCGCACGAGGAGCAGAGGGCGCGCAGAACGAGAGAAGCGGAAAGAGCGACGCACAGCAGAAAAAAGCACCATAAAAAACGCCATTTGACACGTTTTTCCAAGGGGCTGCTTCTCATTGCGGTTGCGCTGATTATCGGGATTGGTTCCTTCATTTTCATGAACCACATGATGAACCCTCCTACAGAGGAAATGAACCTGACGGGGAAAACCGTCTCCGTTACCATTCCCGAAGGAGCAGGCACAGATGAAATTGCAAAAATTTTGAAGGAAAACAAGCTGATTCACAGCGTATTCGGCTTTAAGCTGACCAGCAGGCTGGAGGGCTATGACGGCACATATAAGCATGGGAAATATGATGTTGATACAGGGCTGACGAAGCGGCAGATTATGGAGCTGCTGCAAAGCGGCAAAACCTCTGAGGATTTGAAGGTGACGATTCCGGAGGGGTATACCGTGAAGCAGATTGCGGCAAAGGTTGCGGAAACAGAGCTTTGCACCGCGGATGAATTTATTGAGGAATGCAGCAAGGGTACATTTGATTATGATTTCCTTAAGGATTTGCCTGACAGAGAATATAAGCTGGAGGGGTATCTTTTCCCCGATACCTATCTTCTGCATGAGGGCATGACGGCGCATGATATCATTGATATGATGCTTGCCCGCTTCGACCAGATGTATACTAAGGAATATCAGAAGGCAGTTGCGGACAGCGGGCATACGCTGGATGAAATCGTAACCGTTGCATCCATGATTGAAAAGGAAATTAAGGTGGAGGCGGAACGTGCGACAGCGGCAGGGGTTATCTATAACCGTTTGAAGGAGAATATGTCCCTTGGCATTGATGCAACCGTACTTTATGCCGTAGGAAAGACCAGCGGCGAGCTGACAACAGCCGAGCTGGAAACGGATTCTCCCTATAATACCCGTAAAAATAAGGGGCTGCCCTTAGGGCCTATTTCAAACCCCGGAGAATCCTCGTTTAAGGCAGCGCTGTATCCTGAGGATAATGACTATCTGTATTATGTTGTGGAGGCAGTGGGGAAGGATAACCATGTTTTCTGCAAGACTTATGATGAATTCCTTGCGGCGAAGAATGCATATAACGCCAGCGCACAGTAAAAATCAGGAGAGATGAAAAATGAATTATGTAACCGATGATACGATGAACGCCTATCTGCGCAGCGTACAGCCGATGTATGACGGCGTTCTGGGCGAGATTCAGAAGGAAGCGATTGCGGCAGAGGTACCAATCGTGCCGCCCGAGGTGGCGCGGCTTTTGAGTGTGCTTCTGACAATGCAGAAGCCGAAAAATATTCTGGAAATCGGCACAGCCGTAGCCTTTTCCGCAGGGCTGATGTGCCGCTATCTGCCTGAGGAGGGTACCGTTACCACGATTGACCGCTATGAGGTGATGCTGAAGGATGCCCGTGTGAACATTAAGCGCATGGGTCTGGAGGATAAAATCAAAATTCTGGAGGGGGATGCGGCGGATATTCTGCCGACACTGGAAGGCCCCTACGATGTGATTTTCATGGATGCGGCGAAGGGACAGTATCAGGCGTTCCTGCCGCACTGCCTGCGGCTTCTGCCTATGGGCGGTCTTCTGATTGTGGATGACGTGCTGCAGGGGGGCACGATTGCACAGACACGCTTCAGTGTGCCGCGCAGACAGCGTACCATTCATAAGCGTCTGCGGAATTTCCTTTGGGAGATTACCCATCATGATGCACTGGAAACCTCTATCATCCCCATCGGGGACGGGGTAGCACTGTGCTATAAGAAAAAGGAAATTATCCCCGAAACCAAAACAGAAGGAGAAACCAAAAATGCAGAATAAAAAGAAAATGGAGCTATTGGCACCTGCGGGCGATTTGGAAAAGCTGAAAATTGCTGTGCTTTACGGTGCGGATGCCGTTTATATCGGTGGCGAGGCGTATGGTCTGCGTGCCAAGGCAAAAAATTTTGATATAGATACCATGGCGGAGGGGGTAAAATTTGCCCATGACCATGGCGTAAAGGTTTATGTAACAGCAAATATTTTCGCACATAACCCCGATTTTGAAGGGATGGCGGACTATTTCAAGGCGGTGGAAGCTATTGGCGTAGATGCGCTGATTATTTCCGATCTGGGTGTATTTTCTGTTGCAAAGGAAGCCGTTCCCAATATGGAGATTCATGTTTCCACGCAGGCGAATAACACGAACTATAAATCCGCACAGATGTGGTATAAGCTGGGCGCACAGCGCGTTGTGGTGGCGCGTGAGCTTTCTATGAAGGAAATCCGCCAGATTCGCGACAGCATCCCTGAGGATATGGAAATCGAAGCCTTTGTGCATGGCGCAATGTGTATTTCCTATTCCGGCAGATGCCTGCTGAGCAATTATCTTGCAGGCAGAGATGCGAATAAGGGGGCGTGTGCGCATCCCTGTCGCTGGAAATATCATCTGGTGGAGGAAACCAGACCGGGCGAATATATGCCAATTGAGGAAAACGAAAGAGGAACGTATATTTATAATTCCAAGGATCTCTGCATGATTGAGCATATCCCCGATATTGCAAAGGCAGGGATTTACAGCCTGAAAATTGAAGGGCGCATGAAAACGCCGTTTTATGTCGGCACGGTGGTGAAGGCATACAGACAGGCGATTGATGATTATTTCGCTGACCCGAAGCTCTATGAGGAACGCCTGCCGTATTATCTGGCAGAGGTTTCCAAGGCGAGCCACAGAGATTACACCACAGCCTTCTACTATGGCAAGCCTGACGGCAATCAGCAGGTTTACACCAATAATTCCTATATCCGCGAGTATGATTTTATTGGCATGGTGCAGGAGGATTGGAACGAGGAAACCGGCTTCGCATGGGTGGAGCAGAGAAATAAATTTTCTGTCGGCGAGGAAATTGAGGTCATGCCCGCGCAGGGAGATTCCTATGCCATGAAGGTAACGGAAATCCGCAATCAGAATGGAGAGACCGTTGCATCCGCGCCGCATCCGCAGGAGCTTTTGCAGGTGAAATTTGAAAAGCCTGTGAAAAAATTTGATATGCTGCGCAAGCGTCCCTCTGATGTAAAATAATTCGTTTGGATGCAAAATAACTCTTGATTTTTTGTCGAAAAAAAGCTACCATAATAATTAGTATTCTAAAGGAAAGAACGGTAAATTTTATGGAACTTACACAATGTATCAATTACTTATTAACAACTTCACAGCATACGGTTTTTCAGTTTCTCAGCGGAAAGCTTTCGGAATATGACCTGACACCCTCCCAGTATGGGGTGTTAAGCTGTCTGTGGCAGAGAGAATTTGCAACGCCGAAGCAGATTTCTGAGATTCTCTGTCTGGAAACCTCGACGATTTCCGGTGTGTTGGATCGTATGCAGAAAAAAGGTCTGATTGACCGTGTCATCAATCGGGAGGACAGACGAGAGGTTCGCGTTGTGCCGACAGAAAAGGGGAAGCAGCTGCAGGAGCCGATTACGGAAATCATTGATGAAGTAAACGAAGAGGTTTTGAAATGCTTTACGGAAGAGGAAGTAACCGCATTGAAAAACGCACTGCGCATTATCGCAGACGGCAGCCATTTTAAATAAGAGAAAAATAGGGGAAAGCAGTTTCTGAAGGGGAACTGCTTTTTTGATTGCAAAAGGAAGGATTCTTCGCGTTGATAAGTGGTTGAACTTCTGTTACACTATCCGTAAGAAGAAGCGGAGGCTGCGAAGGAGGGATTGGATGGATAAGGTAGTCGGAGATTTTTCGTATGAAGGTGTGGATGCTATCCCAATCGAGGAAGATACGCGTGAATGGAAGGTCTATTTTGACAATAATTTCTGGGGACACCCGAAAGGGGAGCGTGCCGGAACGGAAATTCGGCTCGACAGGGAATTTGACTGGGCAGGATATCATTGGGTGATTCCTGCGGTATATGCCTGTGAAAAGGGGCTTGTCATGGAGTTTTGCAGGCGTGTTGAGGTTGAGGATATTCGCGACTTTATGAAAAAATGGAACCTGAGCGCGGAAAATGATTCCTGCACACATATCAGCCAAGAGCAGCGGATGCAGTTGGATTTGGATAATCCGCTTTGCCTGCATTTCAATCCCCGATTGGAGCTGAATGGGGAAACCATGCAGACGACACATGGGAGTGGGGTGTGCTTCAATCCCTGCGTACCGGAGGGGCTGCTTCATGAACCGGAAGCGGAAAGGGCATTGGAACACTATGGCTTGGATTTGTCCTACGGATGGGCGGTTTACAGGTATGCATTTCCATGGGCAAATGAGGGCGAAATAAAAACGCTTTCCCTTACGATGGAGCAGCAGGCATGCGATGTGCCGGGACCGCATTTTAAGCTGCACGCACCGGGGGATTCGTTTTCCTTTGTTCATCCGACGAACGGAACAGAATATACCTTGACGGTGCAGGCATTGGAGCCTCAGACGATGGAACAGAAGCTGCCCGGTTCAGAACAATGGCTGTACCCGATGCATCTTGCTGCTATGTGCTACACCATTTTTCCCGAACAGGGGAAGGATATTTCCATCTATGATTGCGCAGAAAGAGATAAGCCGATAAAAATTGCCCAAAATACAGAGCCTTTCGCACCGGAAGCGAAAAATGGTATGGTTTACTTTGGGACTGTGGTTTGTGAAACGGATGACGCAGAGAAAAAGTTGCATACGATTTATTCTTCTCTACATTTTGAACCTGTGACGGATGATGTGGAGTGGTGTGTAATATTTCATCTGAAGCAATTTGAGGAGGAATCGTTTTTGCTGATATAAAACTAAATGCTAGAGGAAATGGTTTCTGAAAATAAAATAATGAATAAACGAGAAAGCAGTTTCTGAAGGGGAGCTGCTTTTTTGATTGCAAAAAATGGGATAGGAATGGGATATGTAGCAGGGCAAAGCCCTGATTCTTACTGAAAAGCGGCACGCAGCTTTTTGAGAGCCTTTTTTTCAATACGGGAGACATAGCGCCGCGCCTATTGTAAATAGCAGTGTAAAACAGAAAATTTGAACAGTTTGAAGCGACCGGTCATCAGAAAGCTGTAAAGAGGTATTGTCTGAATAGGCACTGTTTTTATGATAAAAAGGAGTGGAGGAAATGTGTAAAGTGATTGCAGTAGTAAATCAAAAGGGAGGCGTTGGCAAAACAACAACCTGTGGGAATTTAGGGATTGGTTTAGCAAGGTGCGGAAAAAAAGTATTACTGATTGACGCAGACCCGCAGGGAGATTTAACAGCGAGTTTAGGATTCATCAATCCGGATGAAATCAACCATACGCTTGCAACTGTTATGATGAATACCATCAATGAGGTTGAAATGGACAAGGACTATGCAATTCTTCGTCATAGCGAGGGAGTGGACGTGCTGCCTTCCAATATAGATTTATCTGCAATGGAGATTTCGTTAGTCAATGTCATGAGCAGAGAATTGATTCTGAAACGCTATATCGAGAGCATAAAGCAGCATTATGATTATATTTTGATTGATGGGATGCCTTCGCTTGGGATGCTTACAATTAACGTATTGGCGTGTGCAGACAGCGTTCTGATACCTGTGCAGGCAGCATACTTGCCAATCAAAGGGCTTCAGCAGCTGATGAAAACAATCGCACAGGTGAAACGCCAGTTAAATCCTCGTTTGGAGGTTGAGGGTGTACTGGTAACCATGTTTGACAGGAGGACAAAAAATGCCAGAGATATTACAGAGCTTCTGGAGGAGAATTATGGAACAATGCTGAATGTTTTTGTAAATAAAATTCCCCTCTCTGTTCGTGCTGCAGAAACAACAGCGAAGGGCGTAAGTATTTTTCAATATGATCCCAATGGAACGGTTGGACAAGCGTATGAGGCATTGACGAAGGAGGTGCTTGAAGATGAGAGCAGGAACAGCGAAGGAGATTAAATTTGAAAGCTTTGACAGTTTGTTCGGTATTCCACAGGAATCAGAGCAGCACATAACAACGATGGTTCCGTTGGAAGAATTATTTCCATACGCACAGCACCCATTTCGGGTGCTTGATGATGCGAAAATGGACGAATTGGTTGAGAGTATTCGGATAAACGGTGTTTTAGAGCCGGCATTGGTTCGCCCGCGTGCCTTGGGCGGCTATGAAATTGTATCCGGTCACAGAAGAAAAAGAGCCTGTGAGAAGGCAGGGCTGGAAGAAATACCTGTTATCATCCGAGAATTGACGGATGATGAGTCTGCAATTCTGATGGTGGATTCCAATAACCAGAGAGAAGAACTGCTTTATAGCGAGAAGGCTTGGGCTTACAGAATAAAATATGATGCGCTGAAGCATCAGGGAAAGAAATTTTCGGAAAGCAGCGCAGAGCAGCTGGGAAAGGAAAATAATAAGAGTGGACGACAAATCAAACGCTACATCAGATTAACCTATTTGCAGGAGGATTTGCTTGACTTGGTAGATCAAAAGAAAATTGCCTTCCGAGCAGCGGAGAAGCTTTCCTTTCTGACTGAGACAGAACAGAATATTTTGCTGGAGGCGATTTTGGAGCATAAGGTTTATCCGAATATTGATATAGCGGAAAAGCTGAAGCAGATGAGCGGAGCAGTATCTATTGAAAGAGTAGAAGAAGTGCTGTTGGACAGGAAACAGAAAAGCAGGGCAACATCTATACCTGTAAAAAATATTCGGAAGTATTTTTCGGAGGAATCCTCCGCAGAGGAAATGGAACAGAAAATCATAGAGCTATTGGAGAAATGGAGGCAGGAGGAAGGGCATGAAGGATTCTTTTAAATTTGATTATTTTTATGGCTCCCAAGCAGAACAGTTCAGCTTCTTTCGGCTGCCGAAAATTCTGATTCGAGATGCACGGTTTAAGAAAATTTCCAGTGATGCCAAAATTCTGTATGGCATTATGCTGGATAGAATGTCATTATCCAGAGAAAATAAATGGATGGATCAGAATAATAGAGTATATATTATTTTCACGTTAAAAGAGGTTATGAAGGAATTTGAATGCTGCCAAAGGAAAGCTGGTTCTTTGATGGCGGAACTGGATTCAAAATCAGGGATTGGTCTAATTGAGAGGAAAAGACAGGGCTTAGGCAGACCGGACTTGATTTATTTGAAAAATTTTATTGCAGTGCAGGAGGATATTTCGCAGAAAGAGGAGAAGCAGGAGCAGGGAGAGGTTCTGCCATTGCAGAGTGGCAAGGAAATGCCACTGATAACAGGTGCAGAGGATTCCTTCCATACAGGTAAAGCTATACCAATGCAGAGAGGTAATAGAGAGAAACTCCAGAATGGTACTGTTTTATCATTGCAGAGTGGTAAAAATCTGCATACCCGGAGCAGCGCGGAACTGCTATCCAAGAGTGGCATTGAGATACCGGCAAATAATACTGAGAAGAATAAGACTGAAAGGAATAAGACTGAGGATTCTATCTATCCAATCTATCCGACTAAGGAGAAGGATGCGATGGATGTGACAGAGGTGTATCGCAGGATTGTGAAAGAGAATATCAGCTATGAAACGCTGTACAGCAATCTGCCCATCATGCAAAGGCAGATGCTGGATGAGATGGTGGAGCTGATGGTTGAGGTACTGGCAGTTAACAGAAAGGTTTTAAGGATTAGCGGAACAGATTATCCGTATCAGTTAGTGAAGAATCGGTTTCTGTGCATCGGGCAGGATCATGTGGAGTATGTTTTGCATTGCCTGGAGCAGACCGCAAGCAGGATTGGGAATATCAAGGCATATATTCTGACAAGTCTGTTTAATGCAACGGCTACGATGGATACATATTATACGATGGCGGTGCAGCACGATATGGTTATGGAGGAGTAGCTTCGGGACACGGTGTCCCAAAGTGGAAAGAGAAGGACTTCAGGACACGGTGTCCCAAAGTGGAAAGAGAAAGGGACTTCGGGACACGGTGTCCCAAAGTGGAAAGAGAAGGACTTCAGGACATGGTGTCCCAAAGTGGAAAGAGAAAGACTTTAGGACACGGTGTCCCAAAGTGAAGAGAGAAAGACTTTAGGACACGGTGTCCCAAAGTGAAGAGAGAAAGACTTCAGGACACGGTGTCCCAAAGTGAGAAAGAAAAGCAGAATACGGTTTGTGAGACGAAGAGTAGATATTTTATCTGCTCTTTTTTTGTATCAGGAGGGATAAAATGAAAAAGAATAACAAAGTGATTTTTCATAATACACAGTTATTGTTGGAACACTACCGAGATGTTGTATGGAGTTTAGAAGTTTCAGTATTTCAGACGAATACAAATTTTCAGGCAGAATTTGGAAGTACAATCGAGGAGTTTCTGGAATTATCGTATGAAGCAGGACTTGATCTTCCTGCATCTGATGTCGCAGCCAGAATCCGAAGCATCAATAAAAGCAGAAATATGCTCCGAATTATAGATAGCGCAGTTGCTTTGCTGCGGGAGAAGTATCGGAACGGCGAGGAGTGCTATTGGGTATTGTATTATACCTATTTATCTTCGCAGGAAATTGGTGGTGTTGATGAAATCGTGGAAAAGCTGTCTGAAATGTTCCGGGATTTTTCGAGGAGCACCTATTATCGTAGAAAAAACGAGAGTATAAGAAGAATGGGCGATTTGCTTTGGGGGTTCAGAACGAGCTGCTGCGATCCGGCATTGGAATTGCTGTATGCGGAACAGTTGATTTCTGGAAGATGTGAGGGGAATTTTAAAAGCCATGGGTAAGCAGCCTATGATTTAGAGGATACTCCATGTGGTATAAAATATAGAAAAGTTGAAATGATGAACTGTGATTAAGGAGCGTTTTCTTATGTAGTAAAGCAAGGGTTGTTGTGGTATATTAAAAGAAGATTGCAGAAAGGAGGAAACTATTGGATGACTGAAAATACTACATATGACCAATTAAAGACACAGAGGCATTTGTCGTTAGAATGGAGAGGCATTAATAGTACACAAATATGTTTTGAAAAAAGTTGTTTCTCATTTAAAAAAGACCATGTTACTTATACGATAGAAATTGCTGTAATTGGTGATGAGAAAAAAATAAGTATATCAGTTGATACTCCAACAACTTTTGAAAAAATATATCATTATCTTGGAGATATAAGAAGATATGAATATTTGGTAGATGGTGCTTTTTATTGTATGAAAAAATGTGAGACAGATGGTATTGATGTTACAAATTCCATTACGGATGTTGAACTTCCTTATTTTTTCAGTGAAAAGTATAAGCATAAAATTCCTTTGGAACTGACAGATAAAGAATATAAGCGATATTTTTTAAAGTGGCTTAAATTACAATCTTCATTGGGAATAATTAACCAGGTAGCATTATTTGCTAATTGTTTGAATGGATTAACAGCGGATGTGCGAATTTCCATGCTGGCAGAGTGTTTTGAAGCTTTTGGAAAAAGGTTAGAGAAAGAGAAGAAAATCATAGTAAAATCAGAGAATAATACAACCAGAACAGTGCAGTGCGAGAATTGTAAAGAGAAATTCGAATTGTCAATTCGTGGTAAAAAGTCCTTTGCATGTTATATGACGGCTCTTATAGAAACATATGGAAAAACGATTTTTTCTAGGGAATATCGAAGAAGAAAGACTCTGATTCAGAAAATTGTAAAAACAAGAAATAAAGTTTTTCATGTTAATGCTAAACAGAACGGGGTGCTTGACGGAGCACAATGCGGTTTTTATGCAATTAAACTTGAGTGGATGTTTCGTTATATAATCTGGTTGGAGATGGGATTTCCTAAAGATAAACTGGATGTTGTAATTAAAAAAGAAATAAAGAAATTTGAAAGTCAGTTTCCGAACTTAATATATTAAAATTGGAGGGTAGATTAGAAACTATTTACTAGACTGCACTTCTACAAAAAGAAAAGATAAAGATTCAACCTGTTCCCTTGGAATTCGGAATATGTTGGAGCTTTTTGTGTATTTATAGGATAAACATGTAAAAATAAAAACGAAAAGTACGTTGATAAATTTTATATTAAGTGATAAACTACTTATAGATATAGATTAAAAACGGAAAATCTGTTTATAAGTCAGGAGGTAACTATGAAACTTCTTCGTATTACAGCGGAAGGGCTACCATTATTCAAGGAAAAACTGGATTTATCTTTTTATGCACAGCAGAGGGTCGCTGAAGAACAAAAGAATATTTTGTATCCATTATTTTCAAATATTTATATGAATTCTGCAACGGGGTTTATAGGTATCAATGCATCCGGAAAGACATCTGTTTTGAAGGTTATTTTGCTTGCTTTAGATATAATCAATAATGAGCCAATAAACCATATAGAGACTAGAGATATATTGGGTGATGCAAAAGAGGTCAAATTGAATATGTATTTCTTTTCTGGAAAGTTGAATGAAATCTGCCGATTGGAAACGATAATTACTTCCCGAAAAAGCAAGCCGGAAGGAACGAGTTACAGTATCCTTTCAGAATCTTTATGGATAAAAGACGTAGATGAGGTGACTACCCGTAAGGGGATGCTCATTTTTGAAGGTAAAGAGCCTGCAATGGTTAGAAGTAGTCAGGAGGACTTTTTGCCAGATGATGTAAGTATTATGATTGCCAGAAATAAGAAGGCGAAAGAGCATGTGTGTATTGTTAATCTCTTGAAATATACGAATGAAAATGTTCTTACATTCTCAGAAGAAATTCCGTCAGAAGTTATTATGTTCTTAGATCCGACGATTGAGAAGCTGCACTTTGATGAAAATGAAAATAAAACATTAATCCATTTGAAGTTCAAGGATAAGGAGGAAATTCTTCTTAATAATCCGGTAGAATTGAATAATTATCTTTCATCCGGTACAGTAAAAGGAATGATTACATTTACCTTGGCACAGGAAGTCTTACAAAGCGGCGGGTATATGGTTATAGATGAAGTGGAGAATCACTTTAATAAAGAAATTGTAATAACATTGATTCGGTTCTTCATGGATAGTAAACTGAATAAAAATGGTGGCACACTTATTTTCTCTACACATTATCCAGAGTTACTGGATGAATATGATCGCAACGACAGCATTTTTATCACTAGAAATCGTAATGGTATTACGGTGGAGAATCTATCAAATATATTGAAAAGAAACGATATTAAGAAAAGTGATGCATACCAGAGCGGTTTCCTTGAGGGAACAACTCCGACATATGAGGCTTATATGCGGTTAAAGAAGAGCATTGCCTTAGCACTTATGTAGGAGGTGCCTATGGAATTAGCAAATTATAAGGCATGTATTTGTGAAGGTTCGGCCGAAAATGCTATCATGGACATACTTCTGGATTATAACCTTTTGATTTTTAATAGAGAAGAGATGATTGAGGAAGAAGTAATCCGTTGTCGAGAAGCCAAAAAATTTGAAGAAAAATATTTGAGAAAGGGATTTAAGGACAAAATTTCTGTTATTAGAATCCTTGATTCAAGAGGCGAAAATTTTAAACTCAGTAAGGCCTATGCTGGCAAAGTGGACGTTATAAATGTAGTAACTGCTCCAGAAATAGAGATGTTGATCATCCATAATGAGAATAAGTATAAGGAATATAAGAAATCACGGAAAAAGCCCAGTGATTTCTGTAAAGAGGATCTAAGGATGGCAGATGTAAAATCTTATAGATTTGTCAAAAGCTACTTTGCTGATCCGATGGTGCTTGTAGCTGCTATAAAAAAACATCATGAGATTTCAAAAGTGCCAAAAGGGGAATATACATTGTTGGACTTGTTACGATAGAGGAATTTGTTGATAAAAGAAGAAGTTGTACTTCGGGACACGGTGTCCCAAAGTGGGAATAGTGAAATACAATAGGAAACACAAGAAGAGCGGATGCTATATCTGCTCTTTTTCGCATCAGGAGATTAAAATGAAAAAGGACGATAAAGCAATTTTTCATACTGGATTATAGGTAGTGCAGTTGCTTTGCTGCGGGAGAAATATCGGAACGGCGAGGAGTGCTATTGGGTATTGTATTATACCTATCTATCCTCGCAGGAAATTGGGAGTGTTGATGAAATCGTGGAGAAGCTGTCTGAAATGTTCCGGGATTTTTCGAGGAGCACATATTATCGTAGAAAAAACGAGAGTATAAGAAGAATGGGTGATTTGCTTTGGGGGTTCAGAACGAACTGCTACGATCTGGCATTGGAATTGCTGTGTGCGGAACAGATGATTTTGGGAAAGGGGCAAGGGTGATTTTAGGCAAAAAATGGGTATCAAAATTTAAATCCGATGTTTTTCAGGATTTCAACAGATAAAATAACTTAAAATTTTGATTTTTAACATTAAATAGGTTAAAATGAAATGAATTAAGTTAAAAAGGTGGGTATAAAGGATGCTTACAAGTGTATTTGGATTCTCTGTAAAATATGAAGCATGGAATTATCAGGATTTTTTGCCTGTTTATATTGCAGGCAGTTACGATTTTCGTACAGCCTATATTGGAAAAAAACGCTGTATTATGCTTGCTCCAACAGAGGAACTTGCAAGCCTTCCGGCACTGAAAAAGCAAATAGCAAAAATACAGCAGATTGATAATGTGCCAGTTGTGCTTGAGCTTGCAGCAGTATCAAAATACCGAAGAAAAAGCTTTATAGAAAATAATATACCGTTTGTGACTGAGAAACAGATTTTTCTTCCTTTTATCGGAACAATGCTCACAGATGAGAAAGAGCCACAGAAACTGACAGGCAAATTCGTTTATTCCACGCAGCAGTTATTTTTGCTATATCTGTACAGCAGAAAAAAACGATTATATATTTCAGAAGCCGGAAAGGTACTGCCATATACGGCAATGACGCTGACCAGAGCTGTAAAGCAGTTGGAAGCAACAGACCTGTTTCTTGTAGCAAAAAATGGAGTTAATAAATTTATTGAGGCAAAATATAGCCGAAATGAATTATTTGAAAAAGCAAGAGTATATTTAACAACCCCTGTCCGCAAAGAAGGATATATAGATAAGACGCAAATTACAGCGGAGATGGCATTTGCAGGAGAAACAGCACTTTCTGAGAAAACAATGTTAAATCCAAGCCGAGTTGTCACATATGCAATTAGGGAGAAAGAGTATGATAAATCTTTGCTGACAGAAGAAATGATAGACCCGGATAAGCAGGTCAGACTTGAATTATGGGCATACAACCCGAAGGAATTTTCAGAGGATAACAGTGCTGATGATATTTCCGTTGTTTTATCTTTGGGGGATACGGTAGACGAGAGAGTAGAAGAAGCGGTAGATGAATTGTTGGAAAGAAGGTTGCGAGACTAATAGTCAACGGATTTACAAAATTTATTTAAGGAAGGATTTCTGGAGGTTGAAATTCAATATGCTATAATCATGACTCTGCCCATTTATAACTATTCGTAGAATCAATATCAGTTTTTGCATTTATACAAAACTGGAAACGCTTTCGAACTTTAACTACTTTAAAAATATTATTTTCAAAGTAAATATTGTTTTTAAAGTATGTTTTGTTTGGAGTTACCCAATAAATTGGACTTCCGTTTCTATGAAATATTTTTTGCTTCTTTCAAAGATACTTCGAAAATAATATTTTCAAAGTTGAATAGGGTTTCTAAGGATTAAAACTGCATGTTTTTTGCTATTTATTACTACTTATCTCTGAGGGAAAATAGGAAAAAAGAAATATATTTTCCGATTTTTGAAAATTAGGGTGTTAGATTTGATGAAATTATATTTTTACTGTGGTATAATAATCGGCAATGATTGACGAACTCATTGTCTTAGGCAGAAATACTAATCTTTTTGGGATAAGAGTTTGATACCGTAAACTTATCCCCCTTGCTTGGTTTATTCCCTGGGTAGGATATTGGACAAATATATTGGGCAAATCTAGATTAGAATTAAAACCACCGGCTAAGCCGGTGGTTTGCTCTGCCCTTATAAGATGCTTTTACTAGCCACGCCTGCAGGCCGCGTGAAAATCCGCCAAGCGTACTACTATCGCTGACTAGCCGCCTTTTGACGGCTTATTTTATTTGTAGTAGGGGTAGGATTATGAATTTTTCCCAAGCAGCCAATCGGGAAGGTATTTTACCTGTATGCCGTTATAGTTGCCGGGAGTGAAACGATCTGCAGTAAGGATGATTTTTTCGTAGTTGTCTCTGATATTTGATAATGGTTTGAGTTCACGTTCAAAGGTTTCTTTTGCTGTCATGTCTGCAGTGACTTGGATATAGCTATAGGTACTTTTTCTTTCAGCAACAAAATCAACTTCTGTGTTTCCGACTTTTCCGATCATCACCCGATACCCTCGACGAAGGAGTTCAAAATAAACAATGTTTTCAAGAGAAAATCCAAGGTCGTAATTCTGGCGTGGCAGGATATAATTACGCAGACCGAGGTCTACGATATATAATTTTCTGTTTGCTTTTAAGAGCTGTTTGCCGACAATATCAAACCGTTCCGCAGGATAGAAAATAAAGGATTCTATTAAAGCATCTACATAGTCGCTCACCGTATTGGGAGATAGTTTTCTGCCGTTTGAAGTTAAATAGTTTGTGATGCTCCTGATAGAAACAGGATTACCTGCTACACTGGCAAGATATTTTGCGATAGTTTTCAGCAGCACAATATCGGTAATCTTTCTTTTGAAAGGATCACTTTCTTTTCTGGCTTGTCTATCTTCTATATCTTTTACAATAACGGTATTGTAGATTCCTTCCAAGTAGGTTTCTACTTTTTCAGAAGTACGATTCATTACAGCAATATATGGCAGTCCGCCGTCACGCAAATACTCTGTAAGGCCTTGTTCGGCATCAAGAGCAGTAATGTCGAGGAACTCCTTAAATGAAAGTGGCAGCATTTTGATTTCAACATATCGCCCAGTCAGCAGAGTAGCCAGATCGCTGGACAGCATATACGCATTGGAACCGATGATGTATATATCAATATCCGGCTTAACATACAGACTGTCAACCACCTTTTCAAATGCAGCTACCTTCTGAATTTCATCCAGAAAAATATAAGTTTTTTTCCCAACGCACAAGTGATTTTTGAGATATTCATATAATTTCCGATAGTCCAGAAGTTCCTCGTATTCCAGTTCCTCAAAATTGACAGAAACAATTTGATCTGCAGAAACCCCATTTGCTTTCAGCCATGTCTGGTATTGCATGAGCAGGGTGGATTTACCGCAGCGCCGGATGCCAGTTATTACTTTGATTACCTGTTCGTCTTTCCATTGTAACAGTCGTTCCAAATATTCTTTTCTCTCAACCAATGGAATCACCTCCAATAAATAGTATTCTAATTATAGCACAAATTATGCTAAAAATCAATTTATATGCCGAAATGGGAATATAATTCTAAAAATTTAATGTTGTATTCTTATTTCGGCACATTTTAGGAGGCGAAATTAGTCCTCTGTCGGAAAATGGATAATATTGGGGTTTTCATTAAATCTTCATCAAACAGTGCTTCTTCGTTTGTCTTTTGATTATATACCTCAGCCAAGGAGAGATTAGTTTCCCATCTGAGCGGATACCCTGCAGTTGTGTGCAGCACAGTAGCGATGTGTCGTGCCAGTTCGTAGGGATGCTCTTTTATCGTGTATAAATACATCTGGTTGACGCTATACTCCTAAAGAAGTATGATTGTAGATAGAAAGGGGATGAAAATAATGAGAAAGCTATACCATGGTTCCGAAAAGATAATTGAGAAGCCCATTTATGGGCAAAGGAAAAAATATAATGATTATGGTCTGGGGTTCTATTGCACAGATAGTATTGACATGGCAAAAGAGTGGGGCGTAAAGAAGGATACAGACGGATATGCAAACTGCTATGAATTGGATTGTAACGGTCTTGATATCTTAAATTTAAATGATGATCAGTATTGCATTTTGCATTGGCTGGCAATCCTTTTGCAAAATCGTGAGTTTGATATTCCTTCCGGGCTGGCACTTGAGGCAAAGGAGTATATTTTAGATAAGTTTTCTATTGATTATGAGCGGTATGATGCGATTATCGGTTATCGTGCGGATAATAGCTACTTTTCGTTTGCACAGGATTTTATCAATGGCACCATTTCTTTCCGGCAGTTGAACCATGCAATGTATTTAAAAAAACTTGGACAGCAATTTGTTTTAAAAAGTGAAAAGGCATTCTCGCAGATAAAATTTTGCGGATACGAAATCGCAGTTGCTGATGAATGGTATCAGAAGAAAATGCTCCGGGACAAAAATGCTCGCAGAGAATACTTTGATGCAGAAAGAAACAGGAGACAGAAAGGTGATATCTATATTACGCAGATTATAGATGAGGAGATGACGATTGATGATCCACGCTTACGATAAGGTATATCTGGAAAAAGCAAGAACAGCACTTGGTCGGATGCTGGATTTTGCCGTATATGATTTAAAATATGCAGTCGGAGACTTTTGGGAGTTATTCCTTACTTCAGGCATTGCAAAACGCTTTGGAGAAGGTGATTTTCAGCTTTTGGTAGGAATGTCGGGCGTTGAACTGGCATATAAGGTTCTGGAATGTTCGGGAATCGAAAATGAACGAATAAAACCGATGTATGCAAGCAACCGGAGTGAAGAATACTGGACAGGCTGGGCATTGGCTTATTATCAATGGGAAGCAGATATGTCCTTTGCGGAGATGAACCTGTATGTGCCAATCAAAGAGGTATTGGGTATGTATCATCCTTTTCATGAAATGGATATCCGACAGTTTGTCGATGCAATGAATGTTCTGTATAAAGAGCGAAAGAAAGAAACAAATCTGAAAATACGCCGCCAAAAGGCAGGCTTAAGCCAAAAGGAACTATCGGAATTGGCGGGCATTCCACTTCGGACAATTCAGCAGTATGAACAGCGGCAGAAAAATATCAATAAAGCTCAGGTACAATACTTAATTGCTTTATCTAAGGTGTTATGTTGTGAAATCAATGATTTGGTTGAATATTTGGATTGAAGTAGACTGAGAACAAAAAATAGATAATATAAGAGAAACCTGTACTTCGGGACACGGTGTCCCAAAGCGAGAAAGGTGAGATACGATAGGAACTACGAAAAGAGCGGATGCTACAGTTGCTCTTTTTTGTATCAAGAGATTAAAATGAAAAAGAACGATAGGGAAAAGAAATAAATTTTCCGACTTTTGCAAATTGGGGTGTTCGATTTGATGAAATCGTATTTTTACTGTGGTAAAATACGGATAATTCAATCAATCATTTATCTGAGATAAAAATCAAGGAGGAGATACTATGAAGAAGAAAAGAATGGTGACTGCACTGCTGACAACGGCAATGGTATTCGGTGCTGTTCCGACAGCTTTTGCAGCTGATAACATCACTGTAACGGTAGATGGCCAAAAAGTAAGTTTTGGTGATCAGCAGCCTGTGAATATCAATGGGCGTGTCATGGTTCCGGTAAGAGCAGTGGCAGAAAAAATGGGCTGGGATGTTGAATGGTTTACTTATTACGGTAATACAGTAGTAGATGGACAGTTTCAGCAGGAACATGATATTGTCTTAAAAAATATCGTTAAAAAATCTGATACTTATTGGGCAGGCTATCAAGCCAATATCAATATTGAGCATCAAACCAGAAGCAGCCGTATTGATGGAAAAACTCCCTATCAAACCAAAGAAGCTCCTGTGACAGTTCCGATTGCTACAATTAACGGCAGAACCTTACTTGGTATCAGAGATATCGCTGAATGCACTTATTCTGATATTAAATGGGATAGTGCATCGCAAACTGTTCAAATCACAACAAAACCTGTAGAACAGTTCCCGAAATACAGTGATGTGCTGGAATATGCTAATATCCGAGAAGGTGATACAAAAAGATTGCAAACTGAATCGGAAGAAGTAAATTTGAAAAATAACGAAAAACAACAAGAAACCACTCAGATGGACGAAAGCAGCTATGCTGAGCAAATGTTACGTCTGGTAAATGAAGAACGAAAAAAAGCAGGAGTTGCTCCTCTTGAGTTAGACTCCACATTAACAAAAGCAGCTCAAATTAGAGCTAAAGAGATTATGCAGGTTTTTGATCATACCAGACCAGATGGGAATAATTTCCGAAGTCTTTTAGAGGAAATGGGATATAGTTCTTCTTATGCAGGTGAGAACATCAGTAAAGGTACTTTTGAGAAGCCAGAAAGTGCAATGATGTTGTGGATGAACTCTAAAGGTCATAGAGAAAACATCTTAAATCCTGATTATAAGTACCTCGGCGTTGGATCTGCTTTTGAAAGTGAAAGTAATGGTCTGTTTGATGATACAACAAGCAGTTGGGTACAAATTTTTTCCAAATAAAAATTTAATAGATAATGATAAAAGAGATACGAAAAATCGTATCTCTTTTCTATTTGCAAGAAAAGAAAGGGTGAAGAAGTATGCAAAAAAAGAAAAGATTTCTTGCACTTTTGCTTGCTCTGGTAGTTGCACTGCCTTTTATTCAGTCACCACTTATTGCACAAGCGGCAGGTGAAGGTAGTGTAACGAGAAAAATCACAGTAGTAAAGGGAAAAGACATCAACGATATGCAGTACGATGGGAAGAATGTTCTTCATTCGTCTGCATGGTGGTATGACGAGGATGGGACAAAAAATCCGGCATTTTGTGTTGATCCAAAGCTCGCCGGTCCCGGTGAGATTGCTGCTGGAAAGTATGACGTTAATGGAACAGTAAATTAGTATACAAATAAAATGTATATTTACGATATGAAAAAGTTGGAAAAATGTGTTTTTTATACTTATAAATAGCGAAAAAATGTGATAAATACAATTAAAATCATTGAAAAAAATGTGTTATGCTAGACTTACAAAAAGGAGGGGATACTTTGAAAAGAACAGCTATGGGGAAATTAGTGGCATGAAAATCGAGCGATGAGCGTAAGCCAATGGTTTTAAAGGGAGCCTTCTGGGAACACTTCTTGCAAAGCCGAAATCATATCCGGTTGGAATGGTAAATTTATTAGATATTTTTCCTTTGACTTTTGAGGAGTTCCTGGAAGCAACAGATGCACCCTTGTTCACTTATTATGAGGGTATCCATAAGTAACAGCAGATAGAAGAAATTTTTCATAATAGGCTTTTGGGAGCCTATAACAATTATCTTATCATAGGCGGAATGCCTGAATGTGTTTCTTCTTGGTTGAAGCAGATGGCAGGCATTGATAACAGTGCAATCCTGTTAAAGTCAACCTATCAGTTCAAAGGCCAGCTGACGGAAAATTATGTTTTGCAGCAGCTTAGGGGGCAGTTTGATGTAATGCCGAGATACTTTTCAAGCAGAAATGGGGAAATTGATTTTGTGCTGCAGTACGGTATGGATATTATTCCTGTTGAAACAAAAGGCGGTGAAGATAAATCAGCACCGACCTTCAAAAAATATGTTGCAGACAATCACCCTCAATATGCAGTCAGATTTTCAAAAATGGGATATAGAAAGGACGGCAATATTACCAATATTCCGTTGTATTTGGTCGGAAAGACCAAGGAGCTTTTAGGGAATGAGGGCGATTTAGCATGACCATTAGAATGGGTTTGCGACAGATATTAAAGAAAAATTATAGCTTAGTAAGAAAACGGTTGATTATAAATTAACCGTTTTTTTGTACTGCTTTTTGGCAAAATGTAACAAAAGGCAATATAGCAATATGCCATATTGACTATAACAATAGTCAGTGATATAATCTGACTATACCAATAGACAATATTATGGGATGTATTTAGAGATGTTTTAGAGAGAAGAAAGAGAAAAAGTTTATGGAAAAGAGTTGGTTATATGAGGTTTTATGATTCGGAAATAAAGGTTTTAGAAGTTCTATGGGAGCATGGAGAACTTACCGCTGGGCAAATTGCGGAAATTTTAGGGAAAGAAGATGGGTGGAAAAGAACAACCGCTTATACGGTAGTTCAGAAATGTGTTGATAAAGGATATATTGAAAGAAAAAAACCGAAATTTACCTGTAAGGCTTTAATCACAAAAGAAGAAGCACAAATGAGCAGTGTTTCTGAACAGATAGAAAAATCTTATCCTTCCAAAATTGCTTTTTTTAGGGCATATCTAAATAAAGATAATTTGACAAATGATGAGATTAAAGGCTTGTTTCAGGTAATAGATGATTTAAAAAAATAATGTGCTGAAGAATGGAAGTGTGCCATGAGTTATTTATATATGAGCTTTTCGGCAAGTTGTATTGTATTATTTACAGTTATTTTGCGGGGGATTTTTAAAAGATATTTGCCAATAGAATTATTCTGCGGTCTTTGGTGGTTGGCAATGATCAGAGCCTTAGTGCCATTCTCAATTAGTTCTAACTATAGTATTTATAATATGAAAATAGCATTAGAAGGTGGCTTAAGGCAAATTTTAGATATTACACTCTCGGAGAGAGAACAAACAGAGTGGATAATTTCCATAGGTTTAGTAGTTTGTATGGTACTTATAATTTTTATTTCAGTATTTTTTGCAAGATATTTTTTAAAAATGCACAAATACTGTAATGATATTGCAGAAAATTCTGCTTTAATACAGAACTTAGGGATGGAAGAAGTTTTTGAAAGCATAAAATTTCCTGTAAGAAGGATAAAAATAAAGACTTCTGCTGTTTTAGATACGCCTGTATCATATGGCTTTCTGCACCCGGTTATTATATTGCCTAAAGATTTGAATATAAATGATAAGGAAACTCTACAGTGTATTTTATTGCATGAGTGTATTCACATCAAATATATGCACTATCTGTGGAAAATTATATCGGTAGTTGTTGTTTGTATACATTGGTTTAATCCATGTATGTGGCTGCTATATTGGTATATGGATAAGGATACAGAGATTTTTTGTGATAAAAAGGTCGTTCAAATCTTACATGAGGATAAAAGAGAAATGTATGCCAGAACGCTTGTAAATATGGCACTTTGGCAGAACGAAAGTAAGATTTTGGCAAATAATTTCATTAAAAAAAGCATGTTAAAAGAAAGGATTGTAATGATTATGAAATTTAAAAAGACTTCTCTGGTAATGACATTGGCATCCCTGTTTATTTTTTCAAGTGCAGCAACAGCTTTTGCTACAACAGGAGTTTCTGTTGAAATGAATGATAGCAATAACGATCAAATACAGGTGATAGAGGTGTCTGACGAGAAAATTTGCTTGATGAGTGATGAGGTTGTTACTCTGGATCTTTCCTATGAGGAGTTAGAACCTTACATAAATACGAATAGTACAGAAAGAGCCACAAAATCTATTTATATTAAAGATTACAAATATACATCTAAAACGCCTTCTCCGGCTAGCTTGAAGGTATCTATGGAGAAAGATGGATATACATATACAGGAACATTAACCTATGCATATGGGGAAAAAACAACCAGCGGAACGTATGTTGGATATTATTGTGGATATTTATATAAATAATCAATAATGATTTGGAATCGTTTTAATTTGATTAAAGAAAAATACCACTAATATAAGAGCTATTTAATATTTTATTGGAAGGGGATGGTTTTATGAAGGGTAAGAAAAAGTCTGTAATGGAGGTGATAAAAAATCCTGAATGAAAAATGCAGAAGCGTGCGACCAACACAAAATCTGTTTCAAACAGGATTGATAATAGTATATAACATATTCTTATTGTTTTCAATAAATTTATTTTTATGAGGAGGTAACATTATGAAGAGATTAGCTTCTTTAGTATTTGCATTTGTTTTAGCTGTTCCCATGTCTGCGTATGCAGCTACTACAGAAACAACAAAAGTTGAAAATAAGGGAAATCCTATCAAGGTATCTTCAAATCAGTTATCTGAAGGAGTTACATTTTCCTTGGAAAAAGACAAGCCTGTTCAGGTAGAATTTCCTGATGGTCAAATTGAGACTTTTACTTTCAAGGTAGAAGATGTAAAAAATGAAAATGGCTCAAGAGCTACAAGTAAAACGAAAAGAATGGCTGTAGAAAGAGGATATGGAACAGCAAATTTGGAACTGTCTGCATATGCAACTTACTCTGGCAGAAGTGTTTCTATTGATGGGGATGCATACTTAGATTTCTGGGGATTAAATACATCTGTTGATGAAAAAGAAACAAAGGTTATTAAAAGAACTGGCAGTGGAAACAACTATGCAAAAGCAGGTACAACTGGTACAGTATCAACTACAGAACCAGCCACAGGTGTATTTTTTACTAAGAAATTTAATTTTGAAATGTGGCTTGATCCTGCAAATTCGGATACAGCGATTATAAACGTTATTAGTTAAAAAAATAAGGGGGGAATTTTATGGAGTGGTTGGCAGTTGTTATTCCTGTTATAAGTACTGTTTTAGATTTTATTATTAAAATCTTGATCATCGTATTTCTAATGGAACTTATTATTGCTGTCAGAAAAAGAAATGAGAGCAACAAATAGCTTTTAATCAGGTATTCTAAAAAATTTTACCCCAAAGAATTAGGAGTGGTTGGATTTATTCTACCACTCCGTTTTTGGATATTTATTAGGTAGCATAATGAGAATGCTGTTTTTCATTTAGTATACCATGGCGATTGATGTATTCATTTTTCTCATTCTTATAACAAAATAAGCCATGTAGAAAGAAGTGGTTAGATTGCTTGCACAAGGGCGTATTTTTTGATAATATAACCTCAGAGGGAACTGTGCCGGGTGCAGATTTTATTGCCAAAGGTGCGGAGATACATACCACCAAGATAGTTATGGCATATAAGAGGCACTCCTCGTAGCAGCTTTTAAGGAGAAATAGCTTATGGGCTGCTAAGTACAATTTTTTGTGGCAGTTTTGGGCATGTGAGCTTTTTTCTATAAAATAGTGTTTAGAAGGTTCTTCTATGATACAATAAATATCATTAGGAGAACCTTTTATTATGGCAAGGCAAAAGGAACCTGTACATCGCGTACAAATGACAGAAGGAAAACGAAACATCATCTATCAGCTCCTTGAAGAGTACGATATCCCGTCTGTAGAAGACATTCAGGATGCACTCAAGGATCTTTTGGGCGGCACCATCAAGGAAATGATGGAAGCTGAAATGGATGAACACCTTGGCTATGAAAAATCAGAACGCTCAGATAATGATAATTATCGCAACCAATGGTAAGGTGAATAGTGGGCGGATTCTTATAGATATCTGTTATTTTATGATAATAACTTGAACGATAACTTAAAATACTTGTTATAATCTAAGTATAAATATGAGAGAAAGGATGGTAGTAATTATGTGAGAGAAAAAGGAGTTAATGTATGATTGTATATCATGGATCAACAGAAATTATAAAAAATTCGGATGTAATACATTCGAAAAAATATTTGGATTTTGGTCGAGGTCTTTACATCACAACTTTTGAGAACCAGGCAAAGAAATGGACAGTTCGAAAGGGCATGAGACGGGAAAGGTTGCAATAGTTAATATTTATGAATTATCTGAAGAATGGGATAATTTCAAGGTATTATCTTTTGAGAAAGAGAACGAGCCAGAGCTTTTTGAATAAATAGAATAAGAAAATTACGAGCATAGCTGATTTACCGGAAGGAGAAGGCGAATATGGCAACTGAAATTAAATGTGAGAAAAAGGTGATTCGAGAGATATTCAATATGTGGTACTGTATTCCGGATTACCAGAGGGCATATGTTTGGGATACCGATCAGGTAAGAGATCTTCTGGATGATACAATATCTGCTTATCGGGAAAATAAGGAGGCGCAGTATTTTCTCGGCTCCATGGTATTGAAAATAAATGAGAAATCTGAGAACAATGTTTCTTACACCGAATATGAATTGCTGGATGGTCAGCAAAGAATCACAACGGTTTTTCTGATTTTAGCGTGCATGAGAGATATGCTTACAGATTATCCGCAATATCAGAATTCGTTAGCCGGTTTTGTTTATCAGGCGGAGGATGCCATTTTACAGCAGCCGGAACGGATGCGGATTATATTTAATATCCGTTCGGATGTCAGAGATTTTGTGAACGAGCATATAAAGCCGTTGCATGGTACATGTGACAGTGCGCTTCTGAAAGATAAGATGCAGGCGAAGGATGTCAATATATCTATCCGAAATATGGCGAATGCTATGCTGGTTGCCCATGAATTCCTTGAAGAAAACAAAAGTGATATTATTGGGTACCTGTCTTATTTTTTAAATAAGGTTCTGATGATTTATGTTGCAACAGAAGAACTGCAGGATGCTTTTCAGCTGTTTACGGTGTTAAATAACAGAGGGGTTAAGCTTTCGAGCAGTGATATTCTGAAGGCAGAAAATCTGAAAGAACTCTCTGCTGCAGACAGAACATTCTGGGCAACAAGATGGGAAGAAATGGAGACGTACTTTGGCGAGGACTTCGATAAATTTCTTTCGCATATCAGGACAATTCTTGTTAAGAAAAAGCAGACAACGACATTATTAAAGGAATTTGATGAATTTGTTTATTCCAATCAGGAATATGACCGTACACAGAAAAAATATGTCCCCAGAACTCCAATTCTGCGCCGTGGGAGAGATACCTTCGAGCTGCTTTATTCTTATTACCATACATATCAGGAGGTATTTGATACGGATCATTCTGTTGTAACCGGCGATTACGAAATTACAAACTATCTGAAGCTGATGGAAACGGGATTTGGTGCGGATTACTGGATCGCACCCGTTTTAGATTATTATCGGAAATACCGCAGACGGGGCTTTGTTGCATTTCTGAAAGCACTGGACCGCAAATTATCGGCAGATTGGATTACTGCTGCCACTCCAACTGTGAGAATGGAAAATGTAAACGCCATTCTGCGTGAGATTGAAGCAAGTCAGGATTCCGCAGCATTGCTCCAATCAAAGACTTTTACCATAAACAAAAGCGATTTTGAAAGAGTCATCAATGGAGATATTTACGGAAGATCATTTGCAAAGTATCTGCTTCTAAAATTAGACCTCATTTACAGAGGTTCTTCTACACCTATGATTCCGCAGGCAATCGCAAGCATAGAACATATTCTTCCTCGCAATCCTTCCGCAGATAGTCAATGGGTAAAAGATTTTTCTGCGGCAGAACGAGAAGAATGGACAAATAAGCTGGGGAACCTTGTCTTAATATCGAGAAGAAAGAATACCTCTCAGGGCAACAGAGATTATGTAGAGAAAAAGGAAAAATATTTCGAGAAGAATATCGAAATGTTCCCGAACTCCATACGCATTTATCAGAATTATCCGGAATGGAAACTGTCTGATTTGAAGAAGAATCATTCTGATGTTGTGACAGAACTGCTGAATGTGTATTAAGGACTATTTGCGCCGTTCCGAAAACTGTGAGGAAATGCGTAAATACGAAATATTTTAAGTTTTGCGAACCATTGCAAATGTGTGGAGCGGATTTTCGTTCTGCAGAGACATTTTTGGCATATGATTGGAACGAAATTGGAACATCTCTGGAATTTACAATGAATTTCTTCTATTATATAATGATAGTATCGAAAAATATACAGACAGCAAAGAACACCTGAATTTTTATGATTCAGGTGTTTTTTGTACCTGAAATAAGGAGGCAGCTTATGAAAAAGAACGGTAAAGAGAAGAAGTATATCAGTATTCCACAGCTTGGATACTTATTTTTCTGTGTGGTTACGATGCAGGCATATTGGATTCGACCGGTTTATGCCGTTACGGTTTGGGAAAAAGCGTCTGAGATTATGAAGGATGTCTATAAGCAAATTATAGGGATTTCTACGATTGCAGCGATTGTGACGGCGGCAATAGCACTTCTTTTAATGAATTTTTCTCGGAGCGGCAGAACGGTTGACGAATCGAGAGCATGGCTGAAAAGGATTGCGATTACATGGGCGATTATCAATGGTTTGGGCTTTATTATGTCCTATATTACACCGTTTTTCTCCGGTGGGCAGTGGACACCCTGATGGAGAAGAAAGAGGCTGTCGTTGAAAAGTAGCTGATATTTTGTTAAACTATCAGTAAGAAAAAATAGTTTTTTGAGGGAGATAGGCCATGAAAAGAATATGACATCTGCAGAGGATTTGTTCCGGACTTATGAGCAGGCGGTATCCTATTATAAGTTTGCTGTCATCAATTATATCGGATTTCATGACAGGGGGATGCTTTTTGTCCGAAGGGCAAGAAGATGGGAGAAAGAAAGAGTATAATAAATCGGAATTTACTTCTACTTAGACATACAAACTGTTGACAGTAAAACTCCTATATAGTATTATTTGATAAAATAC
>ERZ856578.668-NODE-668-length-69827-cov-21.115627_pt1 | contig 69827 bp, 50 predicted proteins | sample MGYA00514384_ERZ856578 | MGnify/ENA primary metagenome ERZ856578 (study PRJEB29103, sample SAMN06111958) | human gut metagenome | biome: human gut; feature: ankylosing spondylitis patient; material: healthy_person | host: Homo sapiens | place: China:Hangzhou... | reverse complement strand
GAGATTGCCACGGGCGCGAAGCGCCCTCGCAATGACAATTCGGGAGTGCATACCATTTTAGCGATGGCCTGTACGGATCGGCAGCATTGCGCCGGGCCCGGCTGTCCCCTCCCCTGCAATCTCACCACGAAAAACGCCTGCTGCAGCTGCAGCAGGCGTTCGTTTTATCTTCTCCGGGACTTTGTCTTGTGCTCATACTGGCGGCAGCCCGCGATGCGGCTGTCGGAGTCCGACATGAACTGCTTCAGCTTCTCCTCAAAGGTCTGCGGACCCTTGGGCGCACTGTCCTGACGCGGGGGGCGTCTGTCCTGCTGCGGACGGCGGTCCTGCTGGGGACGGCGCTCGCGCCGCTCCGGCTCCTGCGTCCGCTTGATGGAAAGGCTGATCTTGCCCGCCGGGTCAATGCCGATGACCTTGACCTTGACGTCCTGCCCCTCCGTCAGATGATCGTGGATGTCGCTGACATATGTATTGGCGACCTCCGAAATGTGCACCATGCCCGTGCGGTTTTCCGGCAGGGTGATGAATGCACCGAATTTTGTGATGGACTTGACCTTGCCCTCGAGTAATGCGCCGACCGTGAACTCCATATACGCCGTATTGCCCTCCGTTTATTTGTCGCTGTCGATAAAAATCATTTCGCCGTCTTCGACGAGATTCAGGCGTTCCCGCGCGATCTTCATCACGGCCTCATCCGTCCCGACGTTGGCGATGTCCTGCTCCAGAGCCAGATTGGCCTGCTGCGCGCTGGCGACGTCTGCCTGCAGAGCCGCTGCCTGCTGGCGCGAGTCGCTGATCTGCGGCTGGAGGGTGACCACCGTCACGATCGCGTAGATCATGACCGCGAGGATCAGAAGTTTTGTAATGAGTGATGATTTTCGCAGGCGCATCCTGCTCTCCTCCCACGCTGTTGGTATCGTACCGCCGCATGCGGCGGTGTCTGTTTTTTATTGTAACCGATTTTTTCGCCGATGAAAAGATGTTTTTCGAAAAAATTCCCGTTTTTTCGAAAAAATTTTTGCTTCCGCGGGCAAGGAGGCGTCCGGGGGCCGTAAAAAGTTTCCAGAAGCTTCCAAAAACGGGCAGAAGCAGGCGGCTCGGCCCGGCAAAATAGCCCGCTGCGCCCAAAGCGCTTCCCACGAGGGCGAAGATGCGGAACTGCCCGCCGCCGATGCGCAGGGCAAACCACAGATTCGCCGCAAGCACGCTCAGCGCGAACCAGAGGTCGAGCGGGTGCGTCAGCCAGCGCGCCCAGCGGCGCAGGCCGCGCAGCAGATCGTAATGCAGGCCGAGTGCCGCCCCGAGGGCGGCGGACAGCAGGAACTGCCGGGCCTGCAGCAGCAGCGGCTGCTCCATTCAGCGCAGCAGGCGCGAGAACAGGCCGCCCTTTCGCTGCGCCTCCTCATAGGACATTGCGTCCACGGTCCCGTCCACGGCGACCTGTCCGCCGTCGATGGAGAGCGTCTGCAGGTGCAGCTGCTGGCCGCGGATGACCAGAACTCCCTTCGTCGTGTGCAGCACGACGGATTCCTCGTCGAAGCTCTCCACCTCGCGCACGCCGTTCACGCTCAGCCGCGCGCGGTTCTCCAGCCGCAGCTCATGCGGCCCGTCCATTGGTTCCTTTGCCATGTTCCACCGTCTCCTCCCCTGTGCCGTATGGTCATATATACGCACCGGCAAGGGGAATTATGCCCGGAAATTGATGGCGAAAAACAGGCGGGACATCGATGGCGCGTTGTGGGTGCGCGGCATGCCTCGCCCGGCGCTGCACCGGTGATTCGCGTTGGGTATCGATACAATGGCATGCACCAATTGCGTCTGTAGCGGCGCTCAGTGAGCGCCTTGTGCAGGGCAATTCAACCGCAGAAGTGCTCTGGTGCACTACTGCACCACCTTGATGTGTCATTGCGAGGAGGCCAACGGCCGACGTGGCGCCCTGAGCGCGAAGCGCGAGGAAGTGCCCTTGGGGTGCAATCTCGGGAAGGCAGTTACGATTTCGCCGATGGCCCTCCTGTTATCCGACCGGATACTGCGAGATTGCCACGGCCCCTTCGGGGCCTCGCAATGACAATTCGGTGGCGTTCACCATTTTAACGATACTGTGTACCAGTTGTTAGTGCCTGCAAGGCGCTCACTGAGCGCCGCTACAGACGCAATCGGTGTGTACTTTTTTATCGTCAGCCTTTACGAATCGCCGCCGTCGCGCCGGGAGCGGCATGCCGCTCCCCTACAATGGCGTGTACGGGCTGACAGTGCCTTCCCGAGATTGCCACGGGCGCGAAGCGCCCTCGCAATGACAATTCGGGAGTGCACGCCATAAACGGAAAGGCGGGCCGCCGGGCGGCCCGCCTGCTTTTCAGTTCAGGGTATTTTCGGCGGGGACGGTATCCGTGGAGCCGGCTTCGGAGAAGTAGGCCGTCAGAATATCGCGGGCGATGGTGCCGAGCGTGCCGCCCTGCGCGCCCTTTTCCACATAGACCGCAATGGCGATCTCCGGGTCGTCCGCCGGGGCATAGAGCACGAACGAGGCGTTGTCCGAGCCGCCGGAGCCGTGCTGGGCCGTGCCGGTCTTGGCGCAGACGGCCACGTCATAGCCGACAAAGGCACTGTAGGCCGTGCCGGAGGTGACGGCCTCGCGCATTCCCTCGGAATAGGCGGCGTAGGCCTCGTCCGAGATGTTAAGCGTGCTGGCCACAACGGGCTGGTTCTCGCGGATGAGCTTCTGATAATCCGACGAGAGCACGCGCTTGAGGAGCGTTGCCGTATAGCGCACGCCGCGGTTGGCGAGCGCCGCCGTATAGGAGCACAGCTGCAGGGGCGTGAAGCGGTTTTCCGACTGGCCGATGGACGCGGCGACAGTGTCAGCGTCGTACCAGCCGTCGTGGCCCTCGTCATAAAGCTCCTTCTTCGTCTCGGGGTTGGCGCGGCGGCCGACGGCCTCCGGCAGCTCGATGCCGGTCGGCTCACCGAGGCCGAGGGCCTTGGCGGTGTTGTCGATGGCGGTGATGCCGGTGCGGTAGCCCGCCTCATAGAAATAGTAGTTGCAGGAAACGGCCAGCGCCTTCATGACGTTGATGAGACCGTGCGTCGCGCCCGTCGTAGTGTAGAGCATACAGCGCGGCATATAGCCTGCGTCCTCAAAGCGGGTGTAGACGCCCTCGTCCTCGATCTCCGTCCAGCGGCTGATGGTCCCGCTGTCAATGGCGGCGATGGTCGTGACCATCTTATAGGTCGAGCCGGGCGGATACGGCAGGCCGAGCGCACGGTTGTTGAACGGCTTGTAAGGATCGGCAGCCAGCTCGTTATAGTTCGTATTATAGGTGGAAAGGTCATAGGTCGGGTAGCTCGCGCAGGCCAGCACCTCGCCGGTCTTGACCTTCATGACAACGACGGCGCCGCCCTCGGCGTCCTTGCCGTTGCCGGAGACGCCAACGCCGTTCTCGCGCAGGCTGAGGATCTTCGCGGCCAGCGATTCCTCCGCGACCTTCTGCAGGCCAAGGTCGATAGTCGTTTCGATGTTGTTGCCCGCGACGGGGTCGACGGCGTAGTGCTCCTCAAGGATGTTGCCGTCGGCGGTGATGGTCGTCACGCGCGTGCCGTCCGAGCCGTGCAGCTCCTCCTCAAAGGCCTGCTCCAGCCCGTCCTTGCCGATATAGGCATCCATGGCATAGCCCTTGCTCTCATAGGTCTCCCAGTCCGTGCCGTCCATCTTGCCGATGGTGCCGAGGATGTGGGCGGCGAGCGTGGTGTTGTACTGGCGGACGCTCGAGGTCTCGACGTTGAGGCCGGGGATGTTCAGCTCCGTGATGGCCGCGAGCGACAGCGCGTCGACGTCCGTCATGAGCACATAGGTGTCCAGCGTGCCGATATAGCGCCGCAGGTCCAGCTCATAGCGCAGCGAGATCACACGGCGGCACTCCTCCTCCGTCCAGTCGGCGGGCAGGTGGTAAATCTCCTTGAGCCAGCGAATGAGCTGCGGGGCGGAGACGTCCGTATCCCAGCCGCGCTCGGTGAGGAAGGTGCGGAAATAGCCGTCCCAAAGGGACGAGCCGCTGTCGACATAGGCATAGGGCTTTTCCTGCGTGACAGGGAAATGGTCCGTGTATTCCAGTCCCAGCTCGCTGCACAGGTCCACCAGGCGGCGGAGGTTCTCGTTCGGCGCGTCGGCGCTCATGAGCACCTCGCGGACGATGACGAGATTATAGCTGGCGCGGTTCCCGACGAGGACGTTGCCGTTGCGGTCCAGAATTTCGCCGCGGGCAGCCGTCACGCGCGTGTGGTACGTCACGGAGCCGCTGGGCGTGGGATCCTGCTCCGCGGCCTGCGTGATCTGCACATTGTGCAGGCGGACGGAGAACACGCCCGCCATGACGGCGATGAGCAGCACGAGCACGCCCACGCGGAAGGCAAACTTATGTTGATTCATGGTACTCTCCGATTTTTGCGATGCATTTGACGAGGCCGTAGACCGCAGGCTGCACCGGGAGCGTCACGAGCAGGCAGCGCAGGGCGCGCCCGGCCTGCTCCCACGCGACGCCCGCGAAGAAGTGCTTCATCAGGAGGATGAGGCCCTGCTCCACGGCAAGCGTGACAAAGCAGACAAGCAGCGACGGCAGAAAGCGGTTTGCCAACACGGCGCGGCACAGGATGCTCCCGAGCACGGGCAGGACCGTGAGCACGAGCAGGCAGACGCTGCCCTGATCGATGCCGGACAGGCACCAGACGAGCGAGGCGATGAGGGCGAACGTGCCGCCGCGCTCCGGGCCCTCGCGCAGGCAGACGCAGGTGATGACAATGGCCACGAGGTCCGGATGCGCGCCCAGGATCGTGCGGTTGCCGAAGACGACGGTCTGCACGAGAAGGGCCAGCAGGAACAGGGCGGCATAGAGCGTCCAGCGCAGGATGCGCAGCCACTGGCGCGGCGTGATATAGAGCTTGTCAAGCATGGCCGCTCACCGCCTTATTCGCTGACATAGTCCGTGATGACGAAGACCTGCTCGAGGTCCTCGAGATCGGCGGCCGGGCGGAGCATGGCGTATTTTGCCACGCCGGTCTCGTCGAAGCCCGCGTCCTCGACATAGCCGAGGATCAGGCCCTTGGGATAGACGGTCGAGCCGGTCGTGACGACCTGATCGTTATTGCGCAGGACGGCGTCCGAGGGCAGGTAGTTCATGCGCAGCTTGCCGGAGGCGTTCGTCGTATAGGCGCCCTGCACCACGCCGGTGTAGCCCGCCGAGGCGACGGAGGCGCTGATCTCCAGCGACGTGTCGAGCACGGTCGTGACCGTGGCCCAGTTCGGGCCGATGTCCGTGATGAGGCCGACGACCTGGCCGTACTCCGTCACGACGACCATGCCGGTCTCCAGCCCGGAGCGCGTGCCCTTGCCGATGGTGAACGTGCTCTTCCAGCTCGAGGAATCCCACGAGACGATGTAGGCCTCGTTGAAGCGATAGTCCTCGTGCTCCTCCTGCAGGCCGAGCAGCTCCTTCAGGCGCTCGTTTTCGCGCTGCAGGGAGTCGGCCGTGCGGACCTCGTTCTCCATGGAGCTGATCTGACGGCGCAGATAGTCGTTCTCGGCCGAGAGGGATTCATAGTTGAACAGATAGTTATAGTACCGCTCCGCCTGCCGCGTCAGCGCGGAAAACCCGCTGCGAAACGGCGTGAGCACTGCCTGCACGGTGCGCGAGCCCCACGCCGTGCCCGAGAGCGCGGCGGTCAGGGCCGTGGCGGCAGCCAGAAGGACGGCCAGCAGCAGGATGAGCCTGACGCGGCCGCGAAAAAGCTTTTTCAAGGGTAAACTCCAATCCTGGGGCAGAGAGATCAGCAGCCGAGCAGCTTCACGCCGAATTTTCGCAGGATCATGGCCAGCGGGCACACCGGCAGCCCCATCACGTTATAGTAATCGCCGTCCAGACCGATGACGAACATGGCCGCAAGGCCCTGAATGGCGTAGGCGCCCGCCTTGTCCATCGGCTCGCCGGTGGCGATGTAGGCGCGGATCTCCTCGTCGGACAGGGTGCGCATGCGCAGCGTCGTGGTGACGGTCAGATTCTCGCAGTCGTCGCCGTGCAGGACGGTCAGGCCGCTCATGACCTGATGGTCGCGCCCGGACAGGCGGCGCAGCATGGAAAAGGCCTCGCTCTCGGAGTGGGGCTTGCCCATGACGAGCGAATCGCACACCACGATGGTGTCAGCCGAGATGATGATGTCGTCCGGCATGCAGTGCGGCTGCACGGCCTTCGCTTTTTCCAGGCTGACGCGGGCGACCTCATCGGAGGGATGACGGAAGGGGTCCATGGTCTCGTTGGTGTTTACGGCACGGACCGTGAATTCCAGGCCCATGCGCTCGAGCAGCTCTTTCCGCCGCGGGGATTTGGATGCGAGATAGATCTCCATGGCAAATACCTCTTTTTTATATAAAAATTTAGGATATACGGATCTGGGGAAAAGTGGAGTGTGGAGAGTTGAGAGTGGAGTGTTGAAAGCACAGGGCCTCCAGATTTGTCATTGCGAGGAGGCCACAGGCCGACGTGGCGCCCTGAGCGCGAAGCGCGAGGAAGTGCCCTTGGGGTGCAATCTCGGGAAGGCAGTTGCGATTTCGCCGGAGGTACCCTGTCATCCCACCATGTCCTGCGAGATTGCCACGGGCGCAAAGCGCCCTCGCAATGACACATCAGGGAAATGCCTTGGTGCACCAGCGCCCTCCTGCCATTGAATGGCGCTGTACAAGGCGCTCACTGAGCGCCGCTACACCCCATATTCTGGCTTTCACCGTTTTATCGTTAACCTGTACGGATCGGCAACATAGCGCCGGGAGCGGCATGCCGCTCCCCTACAATGGCGTGTGCGATCAACGTGAGTGCCTTCCCGAGATTGCCACGGGCGCAAAGCGCCCTCGCAATGACAAACCTTCGGCGTTCGCCGTTTTGCTGACAGCCTGTTTATTACACCAGTGCAGCGCCGGGCCCGGCTGTCCCCTCCCCTACAGCGTACCAATGGGCCAATGCGGCGCCGGGAGCGGCATGCCGCGCCCAAACATTTTCCTTGTAATTACGACTCACTCGACCCCTCTGTAATACAGTCCGCGGGTGCAGGCGCCGGGGTCGAACGGGGCGTTGAGGTTCGAAAGCACCGTGTCGATCTCGCCGGGGTTCTCCGTTGTGAACGACAGGCGCAGCGCCCACAGGCCGAAACGGCGCAGGTCCTCGCGCTTGTCGAGGAGGTACAGCTTCTTGCCGTTGAGCACGACGCTGCGGCAGGTGCCGCAGTCGCGGACGATGCGGAATTCCTCGCCCTTGCGGTCGATGAGCTTCACCGGCCCCGCGCCGCAGGAGCACTCGCCGGTCCGGTTGCGGATGAGGCAGTTCTCCGTGAGCATGAGCGGCAGGCGGCCATAGACGAGCATCTCCGTGGGCAGGGGCTTTGACAGGTCGCGGAGCTGCGGCAGCGTCAGCTCGAACGAGGCCGTGAGCGAGCACAGGCCAAGGTCGCGCAGCTCCGAGGCCGCGCGGGAATTTGTCAGGTTCAGGCCAAAGTCGCCCGCCGCCTCCATGCCGCGGGAGCGCAGCAGGGACAGCTGGCCGACATTGCCCGTCAGCGCCCGGCGGATGCCGAGCGAGGCGGCAAGGTCCAGCGCATCGAGCAGGCGGCGCGTCTCGCTGTCCCAGACGATGCGGGGCAGCACGACGGCAAGCGTCTGCCGCGCGGCAAGGCTGCGGAAAAAGTCCGGCCGGGCCGCGACCTCGGACAGGGGAACATACAAAACCGCGGGCTTCAGCCGCAGCAGGCGGCCGGTGATCTGCCCGGCGGACAGCACGCTCACGGTGAACACCGGCGCGGCGCGCGTGCCGAGCACGGGCGGGAGCGCGCGGTAGGACAGCAGCTGCGGCGCGGGGCGGCGCGCCCGCACGGCGGAAAGATGCGCCAGCACCTCGCGGCGCATGCGGTTGATCTCCGCGGCGGGCAGCGTCAGGCCGGGGTCGACGACGCTGCGCACGGAGCGGGCGGCATAGGGCGTGCCGCCGGTTTTGGAAAGGCGGGCGGCAAGCTCGTCCTGCGTCAGCGCGCGCCGTTCGGCGTCCTGCGGAACGGCCCCCTGCGTCTGGCAGATGTGGCCGTCGGCATCCTGCACGGCAAGCATGGCGTTCTGCCCGTGCGCGACGATGGCGTAAAAATCCACCGGCACGCGCTGGGGCTCGAGATTTTCATACGTTGCGCGGGCGGCGGCAAGCAGCTCGCGGTCCGGCCGCTCCGGCTGGCGCGTGCCGAACATCTGCGGGCCCGTGCGGCCGAGGTAATAGCCCTCCGTGAAGCCCTCGCGGGAGAAGGCGGCGCGCAGCGCGGAAAGGTCCGACGAGCGGACCTCGCGGCCGTCGAGCGCGGCGCGGTAGATGCCCGTGACGATGGCGACATACTCCGGGCGCTTCATGCGGCCCTCGAGCTTCAGGCTGGCCACGCCCATGCGCGCCAGCTCACCGAGGTAGCGGATGAGGCAATTGTCCTTCAGGCTCATGGGATAGCGGTTTTCAAACCGGCCGTAGCCGTAGGGCAGGCGGCAGGGCTGGGCGCACTGGCCGCGGTTGCCGGAGCGGCGGCCGATGACGGCCGACATATAGCACTGGCCGGAATAGCACATGCACAGCGCACCGTGGACGAAGACCTCGATGCGCACGGGGCTGTTGCGGCAGATATAGGCGATCTCCTCGCGCGGCAGCTCGCGCGAGAGCACCACGCACGAAAAGCCGAGCGCGGCAAGCTCGCGCACGCCCTCGAGCGAGTGCACCGTGAGCTGGGTGGAGGCATGCAGCGCCAGCTGCGGGGCGATCTGGCGGGAAAGGGCCGCCACGCCGAGGTCCTGCACGATGAGGGCGTCGACGCCTGCGCGGGCCGCGGCCGTGATATGCTCCGCGACCTTCGGCAGCTCGCGGTCCGTGACGAGGGTATTGAGCGTCAGGTAGACCCGCACGCCGCGCACATGGCAGTAGCGCACCGCCTCCGGCAGCTCGTCCAATGTGAAATTGCGCGCACCTGCGCGGGCATTGAACCCCTCCGCGCCCAGATAGACCGCATCGGCACCGTTGCAGACGGCGGCGTGCAGCGCATCGAGGGACCCGGCGGGGGAGAGCAGTTCGAGCATGGCGGAAACTCCGTTTATCAACATTCCGGCATCAGCCGGGAGAAAAGTGTAAATTCAATGCATATAATGCATACTGAAAATGAGATACAATAGGACTGCCGGCCGCGCGTTGCAGGGGGCGAGGACAGCCCGGCCCGGCGCTGCACTGGTATAATAAACAGGCTGTCAGCAAAACGGTGAACGCCGAAGGTCTGTCATTGCGAGGAGGGCGAAAGCCCGACGTGGCGCCCTGAGCGCGAAGCGCGAGGAAGTGCCCTTGGGGTGCAATCTCGGGAAGGCAGTTACGATTTCGCCGGAGGTACCTTGTCATCCAACCATGTCCTGCAAGATTGCCACGTCGGCCGTTGGCCTCCTCGCAATGACACATCAGGGTGGTGCAACGGTGCATCAGTGCCCTTGCGCGGTTGAATTTATCCGTACAAGGCGCTCACAACCCGCAAGGGGCACGCCGCATCCGTAAGGCGGCAAAGCCGCCAACGGCTGCGCAGTGAGCGCCGCTACAGGCCCCGTCGGGGCCATTACCATTTTAACGGCAGCCCTGTGCGGATCGGCAGTACCCAACAGGGCGTCGAGGACACCGCCCCTACAAAAGGCCGTACGCGCCCGATAAATGTTCGATTTTTATTATAGCATAAACCCTGAGTAAAATGCTACAATCCGGCGGGAAATTTCGCCGAAAAATGTCGGGCCGATTCGGCAATTTCACCAGAGCCGGGCCTGCGCCGCGTGGGGAGGCAAAGTGGAGCGCATGCCCCGTTGGTAGACATAATCCCGCACCCTGTTTGCAGACCCGTGCACATTTCCTTGAGTTATCCCCAGTTTGCACAGGTTTATACACAGGGATTTTGGGCTGTGCAGACCGTCTCCCCGCCCGAAATCCGGGGACTTTGCCCACAAAGCGGCAAAAATTTTGGCGTTTTCCACAGCCTGTGCAGGAAGCCGTGCCCCGGCCTGTTCAAAAATGCCGTTATGGGGTTCCGACAAAAAAGAAGACGGCCCGCCGCAGGAATTTGTTTGCTTTCCGGAGGAAAACATATGGACGAATGCGGAAAGATTTGATATAATGGAGCCGTATTCCCATGTGAAAGGAGCCGTATGCCATGATTGGAATGTCCGCAGTGATCTTTATTCCGGACGATACGGCAAAAACCGGATATCCGCAGCCCCTGATGCTGCAGAGCGTCATGGGCGCGCCGCTGCTCGCGTGGCTGGCGAACGCTCTGTTCGACAGCGGTGTCGGGCGCTTCTTTTTGGTCTGTCACGACCGCTATGTCGAGGCGGCCCGCGCGTGCCTGCCCGCCGAGGCGGAGGTCATGACCACGATGGACAGCGATCCCGCGGACCTGCTGCATGTATTCCTTTCCACCGCAGAGGACGCGGAGCACACCATCACCGTCGTCACCGGCCCGGCCGTCTATCTGCCGCAGCTCGCCCCGCAGGCCGCAGGGCGCTTCCCGCGCGTCTACGGCGTCTCCCGCGAGGAGCTGATGCAGGCGCTCGACGAGCATTTCTCCTTTGCCCGCTTCCTGCTGGACAACGGCTCCCCCATGAACGAGGAGCAGGCCATGTATTCCGTCGCCTCCCCGGCCGAGCTGCCGGAGATCGCGGGCCTGCTGCAGCGCAACCGCCTGCTGGCCCTTGCCCGCACGGGCGTGGAGATCTATGACGCGTCCAGCTGCTATGTCGAGCCTTCCGTGCGCGTCGCTCCCGGCGCGCGCCTGCTGCCCGGCACGATGCTGCGCGGAAAGACTGTCATCGGCGAGGAGGCCGTCATCGGCCCGTGGAGCGTCATCGACGATTCCGTCATCGGCGCGCGCGCCGTGGTGAACGCCTCGCAGGTGCGCGACTCCCGCGTGGGGCAGGACGCCGTCGTCGGCCCCTATGCCAGCGTGCGCGGCGGCTGTGAGCTTGGCCGCAGCGTCCGGGCAGGCAGCTTTGTCGAGCTGAAGAACGCCCGTCTGGGCGAAAATACCCAGGTGCCCCATCTGGCCTACCTCGGCGACACCGAAGCCGGCGCCAACTGCAACTTCGGCTGCGGCGTGGCCACCGCGAACTTCGACCGCGTGCAGAAGCACGAGACCGTCGTGGGCGAGGGCGCCTTTATCGGCTGCAACACCGCCCTCATCGCCCCGCTGCAGGTCGGCAGCGGCGCTTACATCGGCGCAGGCTCCACCATCACGGAGGACGTCCCCGCGCAGGCGCTCGGCATTGCCCGCGCCCGCCAGTCCAACAAGAAGGAATGGGCCGCAAAGCACAAGAAATAATCCATCGCGCTCGCAAAATATTGAGCGCCGTGCGGATGCGGCGCTCGGAAAATAGAGAGGTAACGAAATGATTGCTCACGGAAAAGAGATCAAGGTCTTCACTGCGAATGCCAACGTGCCCTTCGCAAAAGGAATCTGTGCCGAGCTGGGGCTGGACCTCGGCGACAGCACCGTGACCGCCTTTGCAGACGGTGAGGTCTCCGTCTCCATCAACGAATCCGTCCGCGGCTGCGACGTGTTCGTGGTGCAGTCCACCTGCAAGCCCGTCAACAACAACCTGATGGAGCTGCTCATCATGATCGACGCCTTCCGCCGCGCCTCTGCAGGCCGCATCACCGCGGTCATTCCGTACTTCGGCTATGCCCGTCAGGACCGCAAGGCCAAGGGCCGCGACCCCATCTCCGCCAAGCTGGTGGCGAACCTCATCACCCGCGCGGGCGCTGACCGCGTGCTGACGATGGATCTCCACGCCGCGCAGATCCAGGGCTTCTTCGATATCCCTGTGGACAACATGCTCGGCAACCCGCTGTTCACCCGTTATTATATGTCCAAGTTCGACGAGAAGCTCTTCAATCATGACGAGTTCTGCGTCGTTTCGCCGGACGTCGGCTCCGTCGCCCGCTCCCGCACCTTCGCGGCCAAGGTCCACATGGGCCTTGCCATCGTGGACAAGCGCCGTCAGCGCGCCAATATGTGCGAGGTCATGAACATCATCGGCGACGTCGAGGGCAAGACCTGCATCCTGTTTGACGACATCGTCGACACGGCCGGCTCCCTGTGCAACGCCGCCGAGGCCATCAAGACCATCGGCAAGGCCAAGGCCGTCTATGCCTGCGCCAGCCACGGCGTGCTCTCCGGCAACGCCACGCAGCGCATCGAGGACAGCTGCATCGAGGAGCTCATGGTGCTCAACACCATCCCGCTGCCCGCAGACTACACCGGCAAGAAGATCCGCCAGCTCGATGCCTCGCCGATCTTCGCCAAGGCCATCACCCGCATCTACAACGAGACGTCGATCTCGAGCCTGTTCTGATGCTGTTTTCCAAAGCGCCCGCCTGCGGCTGGCTCGTCGTGGGTCTGGGCAATCCCGGCCTGAACTATGCCCGCACGCGGCACAACGTCGGCTTCCGCGCCGTCGATGCGCTGGCGGAAAAGCTCGGCGTGAAGATCGACCGCGCCCGCTTCCGCGGCCTGACCGCGCAGGCATCCGCGGGCGGCGAGAAGCTGCTGCTGCTCAAGCCGCAGACGTTCATGAACAACTCCGGCCTGTCCGTGATGGACGCGGCGCGGTTCTACAAGCTGCCGCCCGAGCGCGTGCTCGTTCTGTTTGACGACATTTCCCTTCCGGTCGGCCGTCTGCGCATCCGCGCGGACGGCTCCGCCGGAGGCCACAACGGCATCAAGTCCATCATCGGCGGGCTGAACAGCCAGAGCTTCCCCCGCGTGAAGATCGGCGTCGGCGCGAAGCCGCATCCCGATTACGATCTTGCGGACTGGGTTCTGTCGAATTTCACCGGCCCGGAAGACAAGCTCATCACCGAGGCCACAGCCCGCGCCGCCGACGCCGCGCTGGAGATCATCGCCCGCGGCGTCCCCGCCGCCGCGAATGATTATAACGGCGCGGGCCCGCAGTAAACGATCGTAGGGGCGGGGACAGCCAGACCCGGCACTGCGCTGGCAACTCGTACAGGGTAACGTCATCATGGTGAACGCCCCCGAATTGTCATTGCGAGGGCGCTTTGCGCCCGTGGCAATCTCGCAGTACCAGGTTGGATAACAAGTGGGCCTCGGCAAAAAACGTAACCGGTTGCAAGAGATTCCCACGTCGCTTCGCTCCTCGGAATGACAAGCTTGAAGGTCTTGTGCCACGGAATTAACACTTCAAAACCTGCAACTGCTAAAGGCGCTCAGTGAGCGCCGCTACAGACGCGATCGGTGCACAGCGTTTTCACGGCAGCCGGTACGAACTGTGAGTGCCTCCCCGAGATTGCCACGTCGGCCGTTGGCCTCCTCGCAATGACAAATCGGGGGCCCTACCGTTTTTACGATAGCCGGTTCGAATCGGCGGTTTACCGCCGGGCCTGGCTGTCCCCTCCCCTACAAAACAAATCATATCCGAAATTCTGACGGAAAGTGGGAAAATTCCTGCTTTCCGCATTTTGACATGCTCGAAATCCCCTTTTCCGGAGGTGTATCATGGAACTGATCCTCGATCTTCTGCGGCGGCTGCCCGATTATCCCCGTCTGCGGGCCGCGCTCGAGGGCGCGCAGGCCGTCGGCGTGTCCGGCGCGGCGCAGATCAACCGCTCCCATCTCATCGCGGCCCTCTGCCGCGACACCGCCCGCCCGGCCGTGGTCGTCTGCCAGGATGAAATGGCCGCACGGCGCACCCAGAGTGAGCTTGCCGCCTTCCTCGGCGCGGAGGCCCCCATCCTGCCGACGCGCGACCTGATGTTTTATGACGCCTCCGCCATCTCGCGCGGCTGGGAGCAGCAGCGCCTGCGCTGCCTTTACGATCTGGCGCGCGGCAAAACGCCCCTGCTCCTGACGACGCTCGAGGCGTTTTCCCTGCGCACGATGCCGAAGGCGCAGCTGTTCTCCGCTGCGATGCGCCTGCTGCCCGGCGCGCAGCTCGAACTGGACGAGCTGATCTCCCGCCTGCTGCACGCGGGCTACTCCCGCTGCTCCCTCGTGGAGGGCGCGGGCCAGTTCAGCGTGCGCGGCGGCATCGTGGACATCTTCTCCCCGGCAGAGGAGCGCCCGGTGCGTCTGGAATTCTTCGGCGACGAGATCGACACCATGGGCTATTTTGACCCCGTCACGCAGCGGCGCGTCGAAAATGCCGACGAGCTCGTCATCCTGCCCGTGGCCGAGACGCTGCCTGCCCTGCACCCCGGCGGCATCGAGGGGCTGGCGCGGGAGCTGGACGGCCTGCTGGCCCGCCAGCGCCGCCGCAAAACGCCGAACGAGGCTCTGATGCGCACGCTGCAGGCTGACGCCGACGCGCTGCGGGGCGGCCTTGCCTTCTCGGCGGCCGACCGCTATCAGGCCCTCATCTATCCGGAGTTTGCCTGCGCAGCCGATTATCTTCCCGCTGAGGCTCTGGTGTTCTTCTGCGACCACGGGAATCTGCGCCGCAGCGCGCAGCGCGCGCAGGAGGAGCTGGGCATGATGCTCGACAGCCTGCTGCAGTCCGGCCTGCTGTGCGGCGAGCTGTGCGATTTTTCCGCAGACTGGGAGCAGCTGTGCGGCCGCGTGGCCGGGCACGGCGCGGCGTTCTTCGACTCGTTCCTCGCCGCGAGCTACCCGCAGAGCCTGCAGCCGTCGCTGCTCGTGAATGTCACGGCCAAGCAGCTGCCGTCCTACGGCGGCAATCTGGATGCGGCAGCCTCGGACCTCGCGTTCTATCAGAAAAATGACTATGCCTCCCTTGTGCTGTGCGGCAACCGCCGCCGCGGTGAGATCCTCGCCCAGCAGCTGCGGGAGAAGCATCTTTCCGCCTTCCTCGCCTTCCCGCTGGCAAAGCTCCCCGCGCCGGGACAGATCCTGCTGACGGACGGCGCGCTTCCGTTCGGCATGGAATACCCCGACCTGCGCTTTGCCATCCTGACGGAAGGCCAGCTGTTGGCGCAGGCCGCTCAAAAACCGCGCAAAAAGCATCAAAAAGCGACCAACCGGCAGAAACTCAGCTCGTTTACGGACCTTTCGCCGGGCGACCTCATCGTGCATGAGTACCACGGCATCGGCCGCTATGTCGGCATGGAGCAGATCCGCGTCGACGGCATCATCAAGGACTATGTCAAGATCGCCTATCAGGGCACGGACACGCTGTATGTCCCGGCGACGCAGCTTGATCTCATCTCCAAATACATTGGCGGCGGCGAGGACACGGTCGTCAGGCTCAACAAGCTCAGCGGCGACCAGTGGCAGAAGACGAAGGCCCGCGCAAAATCCGCGGCCAAGGACCTTGCCGCCGGGCTCATCCAGCTCTATGCCGAGCGCAGGCGCCGCATGGGCTACGCCTTCGCGGCCGACACGCCGTGGCAGGCGGAGTTCGAGGATAACTTCCCCTACGCCGAGACGGACGACCAGCTGCGCTGCATCGAGGAGATCAAGGCGGACATGGAGTCGCCGCAGCCCATGGACCGCCTGCTGTGCGGCGACGTCGGCTTCGGCAAGACCGAGGTCGCGCTGCGCGCGGCCATGAAGGCCGTGCTCGACGGAAAGCAGGTCGCCATCCTCGTGCCGACGACCGTGCTGGCGCAGCAGCATTACACGACGGCCCTCAACCGCTTCCGCGGCTTCCCCGTAAACATCGGCGCGCTTTCGCGCTTTTCCACCCCGCAGCAGCAGCGCAAGGTCCTGTCCGATCTGCGCACGGGCACGCTCGACCTTGTGGTCGGCACGCACAAGCTGCTGCAGAAGGACGTGGAGTTCCACGACCTCGGCCTTCTCATCGTGGACGAGGAGCAGCGCTTCGGCGTGACACACAAGGAAAAGCTCAAGGAGCTGGCCCGCGGCGTTGACGTGCTCACGCTTTCGGCCACGCCCATCCCACGCACGCTCAATATGGCCCTGTCCGGCCTGCGCGACATGTCCACCATTGAGGAGCCGCCGCACGACCGCTACCCCGTGCAGACGTTCGTGCTGGAATATGCCGAGCCGGTGCTGATCGACGCCATGCGGCGCGAGATCGAGCGCGGCGGTCAGGTGTATTATCTGCACAACCGCGTCGAGAGCATCGAGCAGTGCGCCGCGCGCATCAAGCGCGCCCTGCCGGACGCCGAGATCGCCGTCGCCCACGGCAAAATGAGCGAGGAGGAGCTCAGCGACGTCATGCAGCGCATGGATGCGGGCGAGGTGCAGATCCTCGTCTGCACGACCATCATCGAAACGGGCATCGACATTCCGAATGTCAATACCTTGATCATTGAGGACGCCGATAAGCTCGGCCTTGCCCAGCTGCATCAGATCCGCGGGCGCGTCGGCCGCAGCAGCCGCCATGCCTATGCCTACCTGACGTTCCGCCGCGGCAAGGTCCTCACAGAGATCGCCGAAAAGCGCCTGAACGCCATCCGCGACTATGCGGAGTTCGGCTCCGGCTTCAAGATCGCCATGCGCGACCTTGAAATTCGCGGCGCGGGCAACCTGCTCGGCGCGGCGCAGTCCGGCCACATGATCTCCGTCGGCTATGACCTCTACCTCAAGCTGCTCGAGGAGGCCGTGCTCGAGGAGCGCGGCGAGCCGTCGCCGGAGGAGAGCGCCTGCACGGCCGACCTCGACGTCACGGCGAACATCGACAAGGCCTATGTGACCTCGGGCGAGCAGCGCATGGACCTCTACCGCCGCATGGCGGGCATCCGCTCGCAGAGCGACGCCGACGAGCTGCTCGACGAGATCGTCGACCGCTACGGCGACCCGCCCAGGGGCGTCATGAACCTCATCGCCATTGCGCTGCTGCGCGCCCGCGCCAGCGCCGCCGGCATCCGCGACATCGCCCAGAAGGGCCGCACGCTCCGCTTCCGGCTGGCGCAGTTCGACTTTGCCGTCGTCTCCCGCGTGGCCGGGCAGTACCAGAAGCGCATGTTCGTCGAGCCGAAGAGCGAAGAGCCTGCCATCACGCTCCAGCTGACCGCGAAGGAGGATCCCCTGCAGGCCGCGGAAAGGTTCGTAAAGACCTATCAGGGAGAGTAGACGCTGCACGCTTTGCAGCGGCAAGAGCAGCACGGGATACAGCGGTGTACGGACATGGGACACAATTCACAGCCTTGCGATCGTTCGGTGAATCATAACGTGCCTCGATCGTCCGGAATGGTGAGTGGACAGCCGTAATTGCCGTCCTCCCTCCGGAACCCGCCCTTGAGATCCGCCTGCCACATGTCGTTGCAGGCATCCTTCCCGGACCGCGTGAGCGCCCTGCACCTCCGGGACTCCTCAATGCTGATGCAGCCGTACCGACGCAGGATGCTGTATACATTGTTTTTGCAGATATGCTCACCATATTGCTGCACTGTACATGACATTTTCTTGCTTACCGCCCCGAAAATTTTCTCAAAAAATTCTTCGCCTTCCCCTCTTGACAAAGGCAAAAAATATGATTATAATGCACTTAATTTCAAACGACAAACCTGTGAGGAAGAAGAGTAGCACAGCACAGGGCATCCCAAGAGAGCTTCGGGCGGTGAGATCGGAGCGGTGCGCAGCGGTGTGAATGGCCTTCCGAGGGCGGCTTGAACGGGAAATTTTCCCAAGTAGGGTCCGACGGGAACCCTCCCGTTATCCGTGGGGTACGCATGATGGTGCGTAAAAGCGAGTGGACATCGCAAGATGTCAATTTGGGTGGTATCGCAGAAGCAAAGGCTTTTGTCCCATGTGGGGCAGAAGCCTTTTTTGTTTTTAAAATCCAGGCCGCCGGCACCGGTCCCTCCATCCGCCGCCCAAAATACCCATATAAAATTTTGGAGGAAAACAAAAATGAAAAAGAACATGCTGAGCCGTGTGCTGACTCTGGCCCTGGCCGCCCTGCTGGCCCTGTCTCTCTTCGCCTGCGGCAAAAAAAGCGATGACAATTCCACCGGCTCCTCCGGTGCCGCATCCTATCAGGTCGGCATCTGCAGCTATGCGGACGATGCATCCCTGAACCAGATCGTGGACAACATCGAGTCCCGGCTCAAGGCCATCGGCCAGGAGAAGGGCGTCACCTTCGAGATCAGCTATGATAACTGCAACACCGATTCCGCCGTGCTGAATCAGATCATCGCCAACTTCATGGCCGACAAGGTGGACCTGATGATCGGCGTAGCCACTCCCGTGGCCGTGGCCATGCAGGCTGCCACCGAGGGCACTGACATTCCCGTGGTCTTTGCCGCCGTGTCCGACCCTGTGGGTGCGGGTCTGGTGGAAAGTCTGGAGGCCCCGGCGCCAACATCACCGGCACCTCCGACTATCTGGACACCGATGCCATTCTGGACCTGATCTTCGCCGCCGACCCTGACGCCAGGAACATCGCCCTGCTGTATGACCTGGGGCAGGACTCCTCTGCCGCTCCCATCAAGAATGCCAAGGCGTACCTGGACAAGAGGGGCGTGTCCTACAAGGAGTATAACGGCACCACCACCGACGAGATCAGCCTGGCCGTCAGCAGCATCGTGGCCGACAAGGCCGACGCCGTGTTCACCCCCACCGACAACACCGTGATGACCGCAGAGCTGGCCATTTACGAGGCTCTGGCCAAGGCCGGCATCCCCCACTACACCGGCGCTGACTCCTTCGCCCTGAACGGTGCGTTCCTGGGCTACGGCGTAGACTATGCCAACCTGGGCGTGGAAACCGCCAACATGGTCTCCGGCATTCTCCTGGACGGCAGCAAGCCCTCCGCCACCCCCGTGCTGACCTTCGACAATGGCACCGCCACCATCAACACCGACATCTGCAGGGAGCTGGGCCTGAACTATGACGAGCTGGCCGAGACCTTCGCCCCTCTGTGCACCAAGGTCCAGTCCATCGTCACCGCCGAGAGCTTCGACGATTTGAATGAATAAGAAATCAAGCATCCATCAGCGGGCCCCCGCTGATGACCCTCGCACCGCCCACTCGGGAAACAAACCCATTGCGCATGAAAGGAGAAGTCTCTCATGAACATTTTTTCTCTGGTCCAAACCGCCCTGGAGCTGGGCCTCATCTGCTCGCTGACCGTGCTGGCACTGTTTTTGAGCTACTCCATGCTCAATGTATGCGACCTTTCCACCGACGGCTGCTTCACTCTGGGTGCGGCTGTGGGTGCTATGGTAGCCATTGCCGGGCATCCCTATCTGGCCCTCCTGGCCGCCATGGCCGCCGGAGTCCTCTCCGGCTTTATCACCGCCCTGCTGCAAACGAAAATGGGCATTGACAGCCTCCTTGCGGGCATCATCGTCAACACCGGGCTCTACTCCGTCAATATCGCCGTCATGGGCGGCTCCTCCCTGCTGAATATGAACAAAACCGAGACCGTATTCACCAAGGCCCGGGCTCTGCTGCAGGGCACCTTCCTGGCTGAGCAGTATAAGCTGCTTGTGGCGGCCATCGCCGTGATTGCCGTGATCGTTTTTTTGGCCCTGTTTCTGCATACCCGCCTGGGTCTGGCCATCCGCGCCACCGGCGACAATCCCGACATGGTCCGCTCCTCCTCTATCAATCCCACCTTTACCACCATCGTAGGCCTGTGCGTGGCCAATGCCTTCACGGGGCTGTCCGGCTGCCTGCTGGCCCAAAGTCAAAAATCCGTCAGCATCGACATCGGCACCGGCATGGTGACCATCGCCCTGGCCTCCCTGCTCATGGGTCAGGTGCTGCTGGGCAAGGGCAGCATTCTCAAGCGGGCCATCGGCATGGTGGTGGGCGCCTTTGCCTTCCGTCTGGTGTATACCATCGCCCTGCGGCTGGATATGCCCGCCTTCATGCTGAAGCTGGTGTCCTCGGTGATCGTGGTGCTGGCCATCGCCGCCCCCTATTTCAAAAAGCAGCTGCCCATGCTGCGCCGCCGCATGGCTGCGCGAAAGGAGGCCCGTCTTCATGCTGAAGATTGAAAAAATATCCAAGACCTTCAACCCCGGCACCATCCATGAAAAGGCAGCCCTGCTGGGCCTGAGCCTGCACCTGCTCCCAGGAGATTTCGTCACCATCATCGGCTCCAACGGCGCAGGCAAATCCACCCTCCTTAACGCCATCAGCGGCAGCTTTTTCACCGACAGCGGCAGCATTTATCTGGACGAAAAAAATATCACCTTCCTGCCGGAATATCAGCGCTCCCGCCAAATCGGCCGTCTGTTCCAGGATCCTATGCGCGGCAGCGCACCCCACATGACCATTGAGGAAAACCTCTCTTTGGCGGCGGCCTCCGGCGGCTGGCTCAGCCATGTGACCCGGGCGGAAAAAGCCGCCTTCCGGGAAAAGCTGGCTCAGCTGGACATGGGCCTGGAGAACCGGATGAAGCAGCCCGTGGGGCTGCTTTCCGGCGGCCAGCGTCAGGCGCTGACGCTGGTGATGGCGACCTTCAAGCCGCCGAAGCTCCTGCTGCTGGATGAGCATACCGCTGCTCTGGACCCCGCCACGGCAGAAAAGGTGCTGGAAATCACCCGTCAGACCGTCTCGGAGAACCGTATCACCACCCTCATGGTCACCCACAATATGCACCAGGCCCTGGAGCTTGGCAACCGCACATTGATGATGGACAGAGGCCATATCATTCTGGATGTTGCCGGAGCGGAACGGGCGGGCATGACCGTGGAGGACCTGCTGGCCAAGTTCAAAAGCGGTGCTGGCAAGGCCCTGGACAATGACCGTATTCTCTTGTCGGAACAAACAAACTCGGATAAAAAAGGCGCATCGAATGCCGCGGACTGATCACGAAGCATGGAACAAAACAGTCTGTCCGGCGTGGCAAGGGCAAATAACGTCACCGGGAGAAGCAAAAAGCTCTTATGACATGAGGCGCTGGAACGGCAGCTTTTCGGATTTTTATCATGACGGCAAGCCTTTGCCGGCCGGTGCCGGCGTTTCTGCAGTAACGATTGAATATTTCCAGAATTTGTAAATAATGGAAAAAATCAGACATGTTTCCGGCCGATATTTAGAACTGCACGGCATCTCTGTATGTGTATTTTTAATTGCATATACCGGATGTTTGTGATAATATATATAGAACGCCATTGGTGTAGAAGCGGCCGCATGCCCGGCTTGTGGACATACCAAAATAAAGAAAGAAGGCAGGTTTATGAAAAGCACACACTTAAGAAAACGCATTGTGGCTGCATTGCTGGCCGTGGTGTTAGCTGTTAGTTTGGCTGCGCCATCTCTGGCAATTGAGGAAACAGGCGTCTCGAAATCAGGCAGCAACGGACTGACTTGGGAGGAAATAGACAGCAGCTCTGTTCAGGTAGAGTCCCCCATTCAGGCGAATACCAGCGTAGTGGAAAAGACGGTAGAACACGAAGACACCGATATGGTTCGTGTCTCCATTATTCTAAAGGACGCCTCTACCCTGGAAAAGGGCTTTACCTCTGATGAGATTGCAGCTGCTGATCGCAGCGCCATGCAATATCGGCGGAAGCTGGAGAAGCAGCAGGACAGCATGGCTGCCGCCATCTCCAAGCAGGCACTGAATGGTGCAACACTGGATGTTGTTTGGAATATGACATTGGCAGCCAATATCATTTCTGCAAATGTCCAATATGGGCAGATCGAGAAAATCAAGGAAGTTGCCGGTGTGCAGGAGGTCATTCTTGAGAACCGGTATGAGCCCTGCGTGGTGAAGCAGGAGGAGACGGCGGATCCCAATATGGCCACCTCCGATAAGATGATCGGCTCCAGCGCTGCGTGGGCGGCAGGCTATACCGGCGCAGGAAGCCGGATCGCAATTATCGACACAGGCGCCGATGTGGATCATCCCTCTCTGGATCCGGATGCGCTGAAATATGCCTTGCAGGGGAGTAATGCGACGATCATGACGGAGGCTGACTTGACCGATGAGGTGCTGAATCAGCTAAATGCATATACTCGCAAGGCCGGACTGACCGCAGCAGATTTTTATGTCAACGAGAAAATCCCGTTTGGCTTTAACTATGTGGATGCGGACACGGATATCACGCATGATAATGATACGCAGGGCGATCATGGCTCGCACGTGACCGGTATCGCGGCGGGAAACCGTTTTGTTAAGGACGAAGCCGGAAACTATGTCGCAGCGTTGGACTCCGTCATGACGCAGGGCGTGGCGCCCGATGCGCAGATCCTGACGATGAAGGTCTTCGGCAAGCGCGGCGGCGCCTATGATTCAGACTACATGGTCGCGATTGAAGACGCCATGGTGCTGGGCGCGGACGCAGCGAACCTCTCTCTGGGCGGAAGCTTCCCGGGCTACTCCGAGTATACGGAAGAGAAATACCGTCATATTCTTGATGAAATCGTTGGCAGCGGCATGGTTGTCACAATTTCTGCAGGTAATTCCGGCAGCTGGTTTGACCAGACTGCGTTTGGCCTTCCCTATGCGGGCAGTGTGAACTGGGCTACAAACGGCAGCCCCGGCTCCTATGTTAACTCGCTGTGTGTAGCCTCCGTCGATAACGCGGGCGTTACAGACAATTATCTGAAGGTCAAAGGTCATAACATGACCTACACGGAAAAAAGCTATCAGAACAAACCGATCTATACCATCGGCGGAAGCCATGAGTATATTTATCTGGACAAGATCGGTACCGCGGAAGAGTTTGCAGCAGTCAAGGATGTCCTGGCAGGAAAAATTGCAATTTGCAATCGAGGCGATACCTCATTTTACGAGAAGGCAGAAGCCGCGGTTGCCAATGGCGCAATTGCGACCATTATCGTCAATAATCAGCCGGGCTCCAATTATATGGATCTGACCGATTATAAAAAAACGGAGCCCTGCGTCTCTATTTCTCAGACGGATGGCGCGTTCCTGCGTGAAAGCTCCACGAAGGTGACGAGCCAGGATGGCAGTGTTCTGTATTATAGCGGCGAGATGTTTGTGAGCTCCGAGCGGGAGTCCTGGGATCTGGGAGAAGACTACTATACGATGAGCAGCTTCTCCAGCTGGGGCATTCCCGGCGCCCTGACGATGAAGCCGGAGATCACGGCGCCCGGCGGCCGGATCTACTCCCTGAAGGACGGCGGAGAGTATCAGAATATGTCCGGTACCTCTATGGCTTCTCCGCAGGTAGCCGGAATGGCGGCGCTGGTCGCTGAGTACATTAAGCAGAACGATCTGGCCGAAAAGACGGGACTGGCTGTGCGTACGCTGGCCCAAAGCCTGCTGATGTCAACTGCTCAGCCGATCGTTGAGAAGCAGGGTGTTGATGAGCAGGGGAAGACACTGGAGGGTTACTACTCTGTTCTGCAGCAGGGTGCAGGCCTTGCAAATATCGGCGCGGCTGTAAATAGCGGAAGCTATTTGATGATGGATCAGGATGCAACAGATTCGTATGCAGACGGAAAGATCAAAGCCGAGCTGGGAGACGATCCCCAGCGCACCGGTGAGTATTCCTTTGGCTTTACGCTGTACAATCTGGAGAATACGGACAGCACGTTTACCTTAAGCGCTGATTTCTTTACGCAGGCGGCACTTCAGGGCGAGCTCAATAACGGGAACGGGCAAGTCATGAATTTCTCGGACAAAAAGACTGCCGCATTAGCCGCGGACGTTGTCTGGGACGTGGATGGGAAAACGCTGAAGCCGGAAATGCCTGCGGAGCTGGACGGCTGCGACTTTGACGGAAGCGGCAAGGTAACCGCGGACGACGGTCAGGCGCTGCTGGACTATGTGACCGGCGTGCGGACTGAGATCAGCAGCAAGAGCTGTGCGGATCTGGATAAGGACGGAGACATCGATACCTATGATGCTTACCTGTTCTTCTCCCGCTTGAGCAACGCTGCCGTGACGGTGCCTGCAAACGGAAAGATTCACGTCACGATTCGTGCAAAGGTTCTTGGTCTGGACAGCTACGACGAAAAGAACGGCGGTGCAGGCGCTTATGTCGAGGGTTATGTATTTGCCAACGAGGTAAGCAGTAAAGAGGGTGTCGAAGGGACCAGCCATTCTATCCCGGTGCTGGGCTACTACGGAAATTGGACCGATGCCTCCATGTTTGATGTCGGCAGCTTTATTCAGTATCACTACGGCATGGAGACCCGTCCTCCCTACATGCTCGCTGCAATTCAGCAGGCAGCGCAGCTCCAGTCGCTGACCATAAAATACAAAGGCGTGGATGACTCCTATTCCCTTGGCGGAAATCTGTATGTAGACGACGGATTCTACGATGCAGATCGTTACTCCATCAACCCGGATACCGCAAAGATCTCTGATATTTATTTCTGCCTGATCCGAAATGCGGCCAATGGCCGGATCACTGTGACCGGCGAGGACGGTACGGTATATCTCAACAAGGAGACTCAGGCTCCGATCATTGGCGCCTACTATTTCTCGAACCAGAAGACGTGGATGCAGGTGCAGAGCGGCTTGTCCGTGGATTGTGCGCCGGATGCCGCGGAAGGCGAAAAGCTGACTGTGAAGCTTACCATGGCGCCGGAGTATTATGTGGATTACAGCGGCTCGACGCTTTCGACGGATTGGGATGCGCTTGGTGAGGGAGCAAGTCAGACCTATACGATGTTTGTTGACAAGACTGCTCCTACGCTGACCGACATTACGCTTTCCGAGGACCTGATCAACGACGGACGGGTCATGACCGTTACGGCCTCCGACAACAGATATGTTGCAGCAGCGGTGCTGTACGATTACTCGACCGGGAAAATCCTTGCGAGGACGGGCGGTTCTCCGAAGGGAGCAAGCCGCGGCGAGGCTGTTACCATGTCGTTGGATGCAAACGGAACAGCAAATGCAGCACATCTGCTGCTGCAGGTATATGACTACGCAAACAACTGCAGTACCTACAAGATCAATCTGAACAAGTCTGAGCTGAATGATCCTGTTGAGGTTTCCTTGAATCGCAGCACGCTGAAGCTTTTCAAGGGCGGCACAGCGACGCTGGAGGCGGAAGTGACGCCTTTCGGCATCCATCCCGATACGGTGACCTGGACCAGCGACAATACGAATGTGGCTACCGTGGACGAAGACGGTACGGTTACCGGCATTGGAGACGGCACTGCCACGATCACGGCAACCTCTGTAAAGGATCCTACCAAGAGCGCAGCCTGCACGGTAACCGTTGAGGTTTTGAAGGTTACACTCACCGGCGCGCTGATGGATGGCTCCTCCACCTCCCAGTTCTATACGTGGGATATGGAAAATGATACTACATGGACGCCGGGGGCTGTGATGGAGGTCGATGGCATTACCTCTACCGCATATGACACGGATCGCAACAATGTCATTGTGGTTGACGGAAATGAACGGAAGCTCCATCAGGTCGACATGGAGAGCGGCAAGGTTCTGGCGGACTATGATGCCGTTGCGGGCGGTAACTTTAATGTGCCGCTGTTTGATCTGGAATACAGCGAGCTGTTTACCAAGGGCGACATTCCGGCCTGCTACAGTATCTATAACTTTATGCTCAACAAGCCTGCGGAACTGGGCAGCATCCGCACGGACGGCTTCATGCTGTTCATGGATTTCCTGCTTTACGGAAACGGAGCCGATAAGTTTACGGCGATGACCTCGCTCGGCAAGACAAAGCTCGATCTGGACCAGGACGGCACTGCGGAAACGGATGCGGAGGTGCTGCTGCTGCTGGATAACCGCGGCAACGTGTGGACCTTCCAGATTTATGACGGGATCGACTACAGCAGTACGACAGGCAAATATGAGATCGCAAAGTCTAACCTGACCAGTGCATTTAAAATGTACTTCATGGGCGACAATAACGGCACGCCGCTGTGCTCTATGGTTCCCACAACGGTCAATGGACAGCTGGCATTGTATTTGTCCTACTTTACCGGCAAGGCCAATGAGCTCTACCGTCTGACTTACGATTCCGCCAAGAACTTCTGGACTGGTGAAAAGCTGGCCAGCTTCGGCGAGAATGTATATCCGGCAACGATCCTGAAAATCGACAATCATGAGGCCAACCAGACGGAGCTGGAGCAGATCGTAAGCAATCTGCCGCTTGGCTCTCACACGGTTCAGTCTCAGGATTTGACAGACATGCTCAATTCTGCTGCGGTTGAAGAAGCGGCCGCGTCTTATGGTGCGCTCAATACAGCAACAGAAAGAAAAGCATCGACGAAACCGGCGGCTGACATCGCGGGCGAACAGCCTGCATCCTCGGAGATCATTACCTCGGAGGATCAGAACACGGTCACCCTGAAGCTGGTGCCGGGAGGAACGGCCCCCACCACGAACGGGCTTATGAGCGTCAGCTACGATGCTGCCGGCTGGGAGCTGAAGAATGTCATTGGAAACGCGCAGTATTTCTCCTACAAGGCTGAAGCCGGAAAGGTAACGCTTGGTTATGTTTCCGTGGACAGCATGCCTGCCGGAGAACAAGTCGCAGAGCTGACGTTCACCAGGACGAATGCCGGCAAGGACGCCGATCCTCGGTTCACGGTCCAAAAGACAGAGCGCAATGAACAGCGGATCGATGAGGTGGAGCATCTGACGGCAAGCAGCAACCGTGATGATCCGTGCCCGTCGAAGGAATTCCAGGATCTCAGCACAACGGCTTGGTATCATGAGTCCGTGGACTATGTGTTGTCTAAGGGCATTATGCAGGGCTACGGCGACGGCACCTTCCGCCCCGATGAGACCGCGACCCGTGCCCAGGTGGTGACACTGCTCTATCGCATTGCGGGAGAACCTGCTGTGGATGATTCCAAGGCTCTGCCCTTCACCGACGTGAATCTGGAGAGCTGGTACGGCAGCGCCCTGCGTTGGGCTTACCAGAACGGCATCACCACCGGTGTCAGCGCGGATACCTTTGCGCCTGACGACTGCGTGACGCGCGAGCAGTTGGTTTCCTTCCTCGCTCGGTATGCCAAGGTGAACGGCGCCTATGAAAAGGTGTCCGAAGACCTGAGCAGCTTCTCTGACAGAGATCGTGTCTCCTCCTATGCTGTGGAATCCATGCAGTGGGCTGTTGCCAACGGCTTTATTCTCGGCACAGAAACGGGCAAGCTGGAGCCCATGGCTACGGCCACCCGTGCCCAGCTTGCGGCAGTGGTCGCCAGATACTGCCAGAGCATTCACTGATTTCTATCCGAAACGGCGTGCTTACCGGGGGCGTATTGCCCCGCGGTGAGCACGGCGCAAGCCCCAGGGCTTGACAAAAAAACAACGTGCAAAAGCAGCCCCACAGAAGTGTTTCTGTGGGGCTGCTTAGGCTCTCAAGACCCTGCTTAGCCGAAAGTCAGTGTCCGTTTAGTATACCACTTTCCGCGGCCTCGCAGCGGCACTTCGGGGGGCAGCCGCCATGATCCTGCTCAGGCGGTTTACATAAAGTTCACAATTGTAACGCTTTTGTTGGCAAAACGTTGTTGCATTTTGGCGGCTTCCCGGTATAATAGGATAGGAACAAACGGCGGCGGATGCCGTCTGGAGAATAGGCGGCATTCTGCCGTAGTACCACCGGAGAAGGAGATTCAAATGGGTAAATTTGAAAAAGGCAAACGCCCGACGCAGGCTCAGTCCTATGCCGAGCCGCAGCGTGCGCCGAAAAAGAAAAAGCAGAAAAAGCAGTCCCGCCTCGGCCTGATCGTCGCGCTGCTGGCTGCAGCCGTCGTGCTCGTCGGCTGCGGCGTGGGCTATATGTTCCTGCGCGACGACGGCAGGATCGTCAACAACCTCTATGTCGCGGGCGTCGATCTCAGCGGCATGACGAAGGAGGAGGCGCGCGCCGCGCTCGAAAAGGGCGTGAGCGTCTATGGGAAGGAAAATATGAACGTCGCGCTCTACACGCGCGCCTACGATACATTCACCTCGACATATGACCCGGCGCAGATCCCGCTCGTCGACATTTTCGGCAAGCCGCTCGATGCCTCCGCGCAGACCGAGGCGACGGAGCCGACCGAGACCGCGCCTTCGGAGACGGAGCCGGTGACGGAAGCGCCGACCGAGGCCCCGACGGAGGAGCCGACCGAGGACCCGAACACCCCGCGCGACGAGGACGGCAAGCCGATGACGCTGCTGACAAAGCTGTGCCTGACGCCGTCGGACACGGCGGTCCGCCTCGACCTCGACAAGGCCGTGGAGGCTGCCTATGCCTACGGCCGCGGCGGCGGCCTGTTCTCCCGCGTGAAGAAGAACGCGCTGACGGAGCGCACCGATCTGAACGTCGCCGATTTCCTCACGCTCGATGAAAGCTACGTCCGCACGATGCTGGACGAATATGCCAAGGACGCCGTGAGCGAAAAGACGGAGCCCTCCGTCACCGAGGGCACGACGACCGTGACGGACGACGAGGGCGAGGAGCGCGAGCTCAAGACCCTGACGGTCAAGCTCGGCAGCGCGGGCCGCGAGATCAACACGGACGAGCTGTACAAGGCCGTGCTCACCGCCTATGCCGACGCAAATTTCGAGATGCAGTATGTGGTGGAGGAGGACCTGCCGAAGGCCTTTGACCTCGACGCCCTGTACCACAAGTATTATGTTGCGCCGGTGAACGCCGTGTGCGACGAGAACACCTATGAGGTGACCGACGGCTCGGACGGCTACGGCTTCGACATCAAAAAGGCCATGGACGAGCTGGAGAAGGCAGGCCCCGGCGGCGAGGTCACGCTGACGCTCGACGTCATCGAGCCGCAGTACACGAAGGAATCCCTGCAGGAGAAGCTGTTCCACGATGAGCTTGCCAGCTACGACAGCCCGTACAACGCCGGTCTCATCGGCCGAAGTGAGAACCTGCGTCTGGCCTGCCTGGCCATCAACGGCTATGTGCTCAAGCCCGGCGAGACGTTCTCGTTCAACGGCGTCGTCGGCGAGCGCACGGCGGCCAAGGGCTACAAGGAGGGCGGCGTGTATGTCGGCGGCGAGACCGTCCAGCAGCTCGGCGGCGGCGTCTGCCAGGTCGCGTCCGTGCTGTACTACTGCACGCTGAAATCCGACCTCGAGGTCATCGCGCGGCAGGAGCACCAGTATGTGCCGGACTATATCCCCTGGGGCATGGACGCCACGATCTACTGGGGCAGCCTCGACTATAAGTTCCGCAACAACACGACCTATCCCATCCGCATTCTGGCGGAGGCCTCCGGCGGCTATGTCCGCGTGCGCTTCATGGGCACGGAGACGAAGGATTACACCGTGGAGCTGGACTACAAGGCCGCGATGACCCACAAGAGCAAGACCGAGGAGGTCGAGATCTCCAAGGGCATGAAGAACTACGACAAGTACAAGGACTATAAGGACGGCGAGCGCATCCAGGTCGGCTACGACGGCTATGAGGTCGATACCTACCGCATGAAGTACGACAAGAACGGCAAGCTGCTGTCCACGGAGAAGGTCAACCACTCGAGCTACGACTGGCGCAACCGTCTGGTCGCCAAGCTCGTCGAGGAGACGGAGCCCCCCACGGAGGCGCCGACGGAGCCGACGGAAAGCCCGACGGAAAGCCCGACGGAAAAGCCCACGGAGCCGGAGCCGACGGAACCGCCCACGGACGCCCCGACCGAGTCCACCGGCGGCGATGAAGAAGCGCCGTGATATAAGGCAACACCGCATAATTCCTCTTCGGCCTTCGCCGGATATTTTTCGCCGATTCTGCGGTTCGAAAAGTTTGAAATACACAAAGTATTCCTGCACTTTTCAAACCTTGTATCGGCAAAAAATCTCTCGCCGAATGCTCTTGTTGAATTATGCGGTATTGCCATAAAAACCGGACCGGCTCACCCAAATGAGCCGGTCCGATTTTTGTATCTGACAGGATAGAAAGGTACGGGGCAAGCGGAAAGCGGAGAACCTGCCAAGGCTGCCGGCCGTGCGTTGTAGAGGACGGCGTCCTCGACGTCTCGTGGCGCAACGGCAAATTTCCGTGCACTCTCGTCGACCGCACACGCCATTGTAGGGGAGCGGCATGCCGTGCCCGGCGCCGCACTTGCGTCTAGTACAGGCTGCCGTTAAAATGGCAAACGACCCCGAATTGTCATTGCGAGGAGGCCAAAGGCCGACGTGGCGCCCTGAGCGCGAAGCGCGAGGAAGTGCCCTTGGGGTGCAATCTCGGGAAGGCAGTTCCGTTTTCGCCGGGGTTTCCCTGTTATCGGACCGGATCCTGCGAGATTCCCACGTCGCTTCGCTCCTCGGAATGACAAACTTGAGAGCTTCACGCCACAGAATGCGTATCGCAGATATTGCCAGCCTGCATGGCGGTCACTACCCCACGCGCCCCATCGACACGACGTCCGGCTGGTTCTTCTGCGGCCAGAGCGACGTAGAGAGCATCCACATCTATGCCATGCCCGTGCGCGTGCAGCCGGGGGACAAGCCCATCGTGCTGTCGGAATTCGGCGGCTATGCCTATAAGGTCCCGGATCACAGCTTCAATCCTTACGCGACCTACAGCTACAGCCTCTATCCCACGCAGGAGGCTTTCCAGAATGCGCTGGTGGACCTGTACCGCAAGGAGGTCCTGCCCGCGCGGGACAACGGCCTGTGCGCCGCCATTTATACCCAGCTCTCGGACGTGGAGGACGAGGTCAACGGCCTTTTGACCTATGACCGCGCGCTGTGCAAGGCCGACGAGGCCCGCATGCGCGAGATCGCGGAGCTGCTGCAGTTTTAACGGTTGGGGCCGGCGCGGGGAAGTTGTGGGGAAGCAGGCAGCCGCGCCGGGCGCAACGGCGGCGATTCGTAAAGGCTGTCGGTAAAACGTACCAGCCAATTGCGTCTGCAGCGGCGCTCAGGGAACGCCCGGTAGAAGCCTATTCAACCGCGCAAGGGCGCTGGTGCACCGCCGCATCGCCTGACGTGTCATTGCGAGGAGCGAAGCGACGTGGCAATCTCGGGAAGGCAGTTACGATTTCGCCGATGGCTTTCCCACGATGCGGCCGGGTACTGCAAGATTGCACCCCAAGGGCACTTCCTCGCGCTTCGCGCTCAGGGCGCCACGTCGGCCTTCGGCCTCCTCGCAATGACAATTCGGGGGCGTTTGCCATTTTGACGGTGGCTTGTACAGACTGCAAGTGCATCGCCGGGCTCGGCTGTCCGCTCCCCTGCAATGCGCAGTTGGTGGCCTTGCGCCATAAAATCAATCCTGCAAAAAAAACTGCCCAGCCGGAGGTTTCGGAGGGAAGAAAAGTGTGAAAGGAAACCGTCAGGGTTTCCTTTCGCGTCCAATAACCCGCCGCAGCGGCAGAATTGCAAAATAATACTACAAAATTTCATTTTGCAATTCTGAAAGCAGCTTGGCGAAAAATCCCAAAGGGACTTTTTTGACAAGCTGAGCCTGCATGGCGGTCACGGACCGCCATGCAGGCTGACTTTTGGCCTCTGCCATTATGGAATCGGCAGCTCTGCGCCGGGAGCGGCGTGCCGCTCCCCTGCAATGCGCCATCGGCAGTCTGCTGATCAGGACACCGTTGCGGGGTCGTACAGCGACGCGGAGAGGCTGTCGGACAGCTCGACGAGGGCATGGCGGTAGCCGCTGAGGTAATCGAAGCGCTGCTGTGCGGTGCGGACGGCTGCGGGCCGGCGCACGAGCGAGAGCGTGAACATCACGTCCGCGCCGCCAGTCGGGACATTGGCCGCCATGAGCGTGCCGCCGTGCAGGCGGGCGATCTCGCGGACCATGGGCAGGCCGTAGCCGGTGCCCCAGCGCGGGTCGCCGACGGGGATGAGGCTGTAGCGGTCGAACAGCGTGCCGAGCACGCTCTCCGGGAAGCCCTCGCCCGTATCCGTCACGCGGATGAGCAGCGACTGCTCGCGCCGCTCAAGGCTCAGGCAGATCTCGCCGCCCGCCGGGGTAAAGGCCAGCGCGTTGGACAGCAGGTTATACACCGCGCGCTCCACAAGCTGGGCATCCGCATCGGCGGTGACGGCGGCCGGCAGGCCGCGGTAGACAAAGCGCCGCCCGGCGCGCTCGAGCAGCGGGGCAACATCGTCCGCGATGCCGTCCAGCAGGGCCGTCAGGTCCACGCGGTGCCGCTCCGGCTTGCAGGTGCCGGCCAGCAGCTCGCCGCCCGTGGTGAGCTGGCCGCACAGGCGCAGGAGCTGATACAGCCCGCGGTTCAGCTCGGAGGAGACGGCCGTGGTGGCCGGTTCCTCGAGGTCCTCCACGCGGTCGAACAGCTCGCGCGCCGCCGTCATGACATTCTGCAGCGGACGGCGGAGAATGGCCGAGGCCTTGAGCGCCGCCCCGGCCGCCGCAGACGGCTCGTGCGGAGCGTCGGCCAGAAACAGCAGGCCCCGCTGCATCACGCGGACGGAAAAATCGCACAGCGCCCCGCCGAACGGCAGGCTCAGGCGCAGCGTGCCCCTGCGCGACCACAGGCCGAACGCCGTTCCCTGCAGCATGGGCTGCAGGGACGCGCCCGGATCGAGCACGGCGGACGCCGCGGCGTTGCGCCATTGGACGGTCTCGCCGTCCGTCAGAAAAACGGGTTGGGGGAAGGCCCCCAGGACCCATAACAGATCATCTTCTTCCAAGAAAAGCCCTCCTCTCCGGCATGCAGGCAGAGGCCGGTAGGGGCCGGGCGAAAGCCCGTCAGCTTGTCAAAAAATCCCTTCGGGCTTTTCGCCAAGCTGCTTTCAGAATTGCAAAATAGAATTTTGTTGTATCTTATTTTGCAATTCTGCCGCTGCGGCGGGTGATTGGACGCGAAAGGACACCCTGACGGTTTCCTTTCACACTTTTCTTCCCTCCGAAGCTTTTGGCTTGGCAGTTTTTTTGACAGTCTGCCGGGCGAAAGCCCGTGTCCCTTGTTTTTCGTTTGTTTTAACCGGACGCGGCTGCGTTATGCACCGGAAAAACGCCGGGCAGCGGCAGAAACGGCCGTGAAAAATGCAATTGCAGATTCTACCTTCCATCATAACGGATTTTTTCTGCGAAAGCAACCGAAAAGGAGAAATTGGACCGGAAAAATCCGGATTGATGGCGATTTTTGATTTTTTCGACAGGATGTTGTAGGGGAGAGCGCTGATGCAACTCGCGCTTCCCTGACGTGGCGCCCTGAGCGCGAAGCGCGAGGAAGTGCCCTTGGGGTGCAATCTCGGAGAGGCAGTTGCGTTTTCGCCGATCGCTTTCTCGCGATTCGGCCAGGTTCTGCGAGATTGCCACGTCGGCTGCGCCTCCTCGCAATGACAAATCGGGGGCCATCCCCATTTTAACGGTGGCTTGTACGGGCTGCTGGTGCAGCGCCGGGAGGAGCACGCCCCTCCCCTACAATGGCGTGTGCGGTCGGCGAAAAATCGTACATTTGTTTATAAATTTTCGTTGCTGCGATCCGGACAGCGTGGTATAATAAGACTTCAGAGAAATCATCGGCAGGAGGCAGCTATGCGAAATTCCATCCTCGTGCGCGGCGCGCGCGAAAACAACCTGAAAAATGTGGATGTGGAGATCCCGCGCGACGCGCTGTGTGTATTCACGGGGCTTTCCGGCTCCGGCAAATCGTCGCTTGCGTTCGACACGATCTATGCCGAGGGCCGGCGGCGCTATGTCGACTCGCTTTCGGCCTATGCGCGGCAGTTCCTGGGCCAGATGGACAAGCCCGACGTAGACGTGATCGAAGGCCTGTCCCCCGCCATTTCCATCGACCAGAAGACGACGTCCCGCAACCCACGCTCGACCGTGGGAACGGTGACGGAAATTTACGACTACCTGCGCCTGCTGTGGGCGCGCGCCGGAACGCCGCACTGCCCGCGCTGCGGCCGCGAGATCCGCCGCCAGACCGTCGACCAGATCGTCGACAAGGTGCTGGCCCTGCCGGAGGGCACGCGCTTTCAGGTGCTGGCCCCGGTCGTGCGCGGCAAGAAGGGCGAGCACGTCAAGCTGCTGGCAGACGCGCGGAAGAGCGGCTTCTCCCGCGTGCGCGTGGACGGCATCCTCTATGACCTGAGCGAGGAGATCACACTCGAGAAGAACAAAAAACACACCATCGAGCTGGTGGTCGACCGCCTCGTGCTGCGCGGCGACCTGACGCGCCGCCTGACGGATTCCGTCGAGACCGCGCTGGAGCACGGCGGCGGGCTCGTCGTCATCCAGCAGCCGGACACCGGCGAGGAGACGCTGTTCTCCCGCAACTACGCCTGCGACGAGTGCGGCATCTCCATGCCGGAGCTTTCGCCGCGCATGTTCTCGTTCAACAATCCCATGGGTGCATGCCCGGAGTGCAGCGGCCTCGGCTTCCTTTTGAAGGTCGACCCCGCCATCGTCATCCCGGACCCGTCCCTCTCCATCTACGACGGCGGCATCCAGGCCAGCGGCTGGGGCAATATCCGCAGCGACTCCATCGCGCGGATGTACTTCGACGCCCTGTCGCAGAAATATCACTTCGACCTGCACGCGCCGATCTCCAGCCTCTCGAAGGAGGCCATGGACGTCATTCTCTACGGCACGCACGGCGAAAAGCTCACGCTGCACTACGACCGCGGCAGCAGCCGCGGAACGCTGGAGCAGGCGTTTGAGGGCATCATTCCGAACATCGAGCGCCGCGTGCGTGAGACGCAGTCCGAGGCCATGCGCAAGGAGCTGGAGGAGACGATGTCCGCCTCCCCCTGCCCGCACTGCCATGGCAGCCGCCTGTCCGATATCTCCCGCGCCGTGACCGTCGGCGGCCTGTCCATCACGGAATTCTGCGACATGCCAGTCGACCGCGAGCTGGCATTCGTGAACGATCTGCGGCTCGAGGGCGCGCAGGCCGTCATCGCCGAGCAGATCCTGCGCGAGATCCGCGCACGCCTCGGCTTCCTGCAGAGCGTGGGCCTGCGGTACCTGACGCTGTCCCGCGCGGCCACGACGCTCTCCGGCGGCGAGGCTCAGCGCATCCGCCTTGCCACGCAGATCGGCTCGTCGCTGATGGGCGTGCTCTATATCCTCGACGAGCCGAGCATCGGCCTGCACCAGCGCGACAACGACAAGCTGCTCGACACGCTGCGCCGCCTGCGCGACCTCGGCAACACGCTCATCGTCGTCGAGCACGATGAGGACACGATCCGCGCGGCAGACTATATCGTGGACGTCGGCCCCGGCGCGGGCGTGCACGGCGGGCAGATCATGGCGCAGGGCACGCTGCAGGACATCATGAACGCGCCCGACAGCATCACGGGCCAATATCTCTCCGGTAAGCGGCGCATTGCCGTCCCGGCGCAGCGGCGCGCGGGGAACGGGAATTTCCTGCGCGTGTTCGGCTGCCGCGAGAACAACCTGCGCAATGTGGACGTCAGCATCCCGCTTGGCACGCTGACGTGCGTGACGGGCGTGTCCGGCTCGGGCAAGTCGTCACTCGTCAACGAGATCATCAGCAAAAAGCTCTCGTCCGTGCTGAACCGCGCGCGCGTCCGCCCCGGCAAACACGACCGCTTTGAGGGCATCGAGAACCTCGACAAGGCAATCGTCATCGACCAGAGCCCCATCGGCCGCACGCCGCGCTCGAACCCAGCGACCTATACGGGCCTGTTTGCCGACATCCGCGACCTGTTCGCCGCCACGGCTGACGCAAAGGCCCGCGGCTACGGCCCCGGCCGCTTCTCCTTCAACGTCAAGGGCGGCCGCTGCGAGGCCTGCAGCGGCGACGGCCTTGTGAAGATCGAAATGCACTTCCTGCCGGACGTCTACGTCCCGTGCGACGTGTGCCACGGCGCGCGCTACAACCGCGAGACGCTCGAGGTGCGCTACCGCGGCAAGTCCATTGCGGACGTGCTGGAAATGACGGCCGACGAGGCGCTGGGCTTTTTTGAAAATCTGCCGCGCATCCGCGACAAGGTCGCAACGCTCGTGGAGGTCGGCCTCGGCTATGTGAAGCTCGGCCAGAGCTCCACGACGCTCTCGGGCGGCGAGGCCCAGCGTGTGAAGCTCGCAACGGAGCTGGCGCGCCGCGCCACGGGCCGCACGATGTATATCCTCGACGAGCCGACGACGGGCCTGCACATGTACGACGTGCAGAAGCTGCTCGACGTGCTGCAGAAGCTCGTGGACGCCGGAAACACCGTGCTCGTTATCGAGCACAACCTCGACGTCATCAAATGCGCCGACCATATCATCGACCTCGGCCCCGAGGGCGGCGACGGAGGCGGCACGATCGTCGCCACCGGCACCCCGGAGGACATTGCCGCCTGCCCGGCGTCGTTCACGGGCCAGTATCTGAAGAAGATGCTGTAAGGCGGCATGCTCCGATTGCACCTGTAGGGGAGCGGCATGCCGCTCCCGTCCGCGAAGCGGCAAAAGGATTGCGAATTCGATGCAATGCACTGTTCCCACTGCCGCACCACTCTGACGTGTCATTCCGAGGAGCGAAGCGACCTTGGCTCTCCCTCTGGGAGAGCTGTCACCGAAGGTGACTGAGAGGGCCTTGGAGGCACTGCCGATAGGTTCAGGCCATCGCTAAAATGGCACGCACCTCCGACTTGTCATTGCGAGGAGCGAAGCGACCTTGGCTCTCCCTCTGGGAGAGCTGTCACCGAAGGTGACTGAGAGGGCCTTGGAGGCACTGCCGATAGGTTCAGGCCATCGCTAAAATGGCACGCACCTCCGACTTGTCATTCCGAGGAGCGAAGCGACGTGGGAATCTCGCAGGACCCGGCTGGATAACATGGCACTTCCGGCGAAATCGCACCTGCCTTCCCGAGATTGCCACGTCGGCCGTTGGCCTCCTCGCAATGACAAATCTGGGGGCCTCGCGCCGTAGAATTCATGCCGCAATCATTGCCAGCCTCCAAGGCGCTCACTACCCGCAAGGGGCACGCCGCATCCGTAAGGCGGCAAAGCCGCCAACGGCTGCGCAGTGAGCGCCGCTACAGACGCAATCGGTTGGTACGTTTTTATCGGAAGCCTGTTCCTATCGTCAATGCAGCGCCGGGAGCGGCATGTCGCTCCCCTACCATATTCCATCAACACACAGGAGGCGATCCCATGGACGGATCCACGGCCAATCTGCTGCGGCGCTTTTTGCAGCGCGCGCCGGACGCCCTCACGGACGAGGAGCTGCTGACCCTGCTGCTGCACGCGGGCACGGGCGCGGAGGAGCCCCGGACGCTCGCCGCGCGGCTCATCGGCCAGTTCGGCTCGCTCGGCGCGACTCTCTCCGCCTCGCCGGAGGAGCTGGCCAGCGTGGAGGGGATGGATGCATCGCGGGCGCTGCTGCTGCGGCTCGTGACGGAGCTGCACCGGCGCTACTACCTCTCCCGGCCGTTTTCCGGCGCGCGCCTGACGGGCACGACGGATTTCGGCAATTTTCTGCTGCCGTTTTTCTACGGCGCGCGGGAGGAGCTTGTCTACCTGCTGGCGCTGGACGCCGCCGGGCGGCTTCTGACCTGCACCTGCCTGAGCGAGGGCAGCGTGAACTCGGCCAACGTGCCGATGCGCAAGCTCATGCGCGCCGCGCTGAGCGCGAATGCCAGCGGCGTGGTGCTGGCGCACAACCACCCGGCGGGCATTGCCCTGCCGTCGCACGAGGATGTGGAGCTGACACGCCGCCTGCAGCAGGCACTCGACGTCGTGGACATTCTGCTGCTGGACCATCTGGTGATCGCGGATGACGACTTTGTGTCGCTGCGCGACAGCGGCTACCTGCGCTGACGGATATTGGGACATGTAAGGGAGAACTCCTGCCCTATTTCAGGCTTGCATTCCATCCTGCGGCGTGCTATGATAAAATTTGCGGAATTTAGGCAGCGATGAGCGCCTTGCAGACCGGCAATGGCTGTGGCACAAATGAAATGGCGTGAGGCTCCCAGATTTGTCATTGCGAGGAGCGAAGCGACGTGGCAATCTCGGGGAGGAAGTTGCGTTTTCGCCGATGGCTTTCTCGCGATTCAACCGGGTACGGCGAGATTGCCACGGCCCCTTTGGGGCCTCGCAATGACAAATCTGAGGGCATTACGCCATTGAATTCAGGCCGCAAATATTGCCAGCCTGCATGGCGCTCACCGCCCGTAAAGGGCACGCCGCATCCGTAAGGCGGCAAAGCCGCCAACGGCTGCGCAGTGACCGCCGCTACAAAGTTGTAATCAAATCAATTGGATCATTTTGAAATTCACCATACAGGAGTCTTTTCGGGAATGAACATTGTTATCATCGGAGCCGGCAAGATCGGCGCGACGCTGACGGAGCAGCTGCTCCGCGAGGGTCACGAGATCACCGTCGTCGACACGCGCACGGCTGCGCTCGACGCCATCGGCAACACGCTCGACGTCATGACCGTCGAGGGCAACGGCATCAGCATGGACACGCAGGTGGAGGCCGGCGTGCCCTCTGCCGATCTTGTCATCGCCGTGATGTCCACGGACGAACAGAACCTGCTCTCGTGTCTCATTGCCAAGCGCCTCGGCGTGGGCAACACGATCGCCCGCGTGCGCAACCCGGAATATACGAGCGGGCTGCACCTCATTCAGGACGACCTCGGGCTGAGCATGGCGCTCAACCCGGAGCTGGCCAGCGCCACGGAGATCGCGCGCATCCTGCGCGCCCCGGCCTCCATCAAGATCGACACGTTCTCGAAGGGCCGCGTGGAGCTGCACAAGATGCGCATCGACCCCGGCTCCATACTCGACGGCATGAAGCTCTCGGACCTCGGCCGCCTGCAGTCCGGCGCGCTTGTGTGCGTTGTGGAGCGCGGGCAGCACGAGGTGTACATCCCCGACGGCAGCTTCACCCTGCTGGCGGGCGACCGCATCAGCGTGGTGGCAAGCCCGAAGCTCGCCGCAAAATTCTTCCACAAGATCGGCGTGCAGACGAACCCCGTCAAGCGCGTGATGCTGCTCGGCGGTGGGCGCATCTCCTACTACCTCGCGCGGCAGATGCTGGACTTCGGCGCGAGCGTGAAGATCATCGAGTCCAGCGCCGCCGTGTGCGACTCGCTGGCAGAGCGCCTGCCCGAGGCCACGATCATCCACGGAGACGGCACGAGTGAGCAGCTGCTCGCCGAGGAGGGCATTGCCAAGATGGATGCCGTGGCCTCGCTGACGGGCATCGATGAGGAAAACGTGCTGATGAGCCTCTATGCCCGCAGCGTCTCGAGCGCGAAGATCGTCACGAAAATCAACCGCACGACATTCTCCCACATCATCAAGGGCATGGACCTCGGAAGCGTGTTCCATCCCCGCTATATCGCGGCCGACCACATCGTCCGCTACGTCCGCGCCATGCAGAACTCGCTCGGCTCGAACGTCGAGACGCTCTATAAGATCGTCGGCAACAAGGCCGAGGCACTGGAGTTCCGCGCCACGGAGAAGTCCGCCGTCTGCGGCAGGCCGCTCATGGAGCTGCCCACGCGGCCGAACCTGCTTATCGGAGCCATCAACCGCGAGGGCCGGATCATCACCCCCGGCGGCCGCGACACCATCGAGCCGGGCGACACCGTCGTCGTCGTGACGGCGGCAACGGGCCTGAACGATCTGGACGACATTCTGGACAGGCGGAGAGTGAAAGCATGAATTACCGCATGATCCTCTCCCTGCTGGGCGACGTGCTGCTGGTCATCGGGGCCTTCCTGCTGCTGCCGTGCATTGTCGCCGTGATCTACGGCGAGCCGGAGCTGTGGGTCCTGCTTGCCTCGGCCGCAGGCAGCGGCCTGCTCGGCGGGCTTTTTATCCTGCTGCGGCCGAAGCGCCGCCGTGAGCTGCACGCGCGTGACGGCTTCGTGATGGTCGCGCTGAGCTGGATCCTCATCTCGCTCGTCGGCGCGGTCCCGTTTACGGTCTCCGGGGCGATCCCGTCGTATCTCGACGCCGTGTTCGAGACCATGTCCGGCTTTACGACGACCGGCGCAAGCATCCTCCGCGCCGTGGAGGATCTGCCGAAGTGCCTGCTGTTCTGGCGCAGCTTCACCCACTGGCTCGGCGGCATGGGCGTGCTCGTATTCATGCTGGCCATCGTGCCGCTGTCCGGCGAGAGCATCTATCTGCTGCGGGCCGAGTCCCCCGGCCCTTCCGTGAGCAAGATGGTTCCGAAGATGCGCACGTCCGCCGCGATCCTCTATGCCATCTACTGCGCCATGACGCTGCTGCAGATCCTGTTCTACCGGCTGGGCGTGCTGTTCGGCTGGGGCGAGATAACGTGGTTCGACAGTCTGTGCCTTGCCTTCGGCACGGCCGGTACGGGCGGCTTTTCCGTGCGCAACAGCGGCCTTGCGGACTACTCGGCCTACCTGCAGGCCGTGACGACGGTGTTCATGGTCCTGTTCGGCGTGAATTTCTCGGTGTATTTCTTCCTGCTGCGCCGCCGCTTCAGGCTCGCGTGGCACAACAGCGAAGTGCGCTGGTACTTTATCATCATTTTCGGGGCCATCGTCCTCATCAGTGCCAACCTGCTGCTCACGGGCGGGTTCTTCTCCACCGTGTTCCAGACGATCCACCATGTGGCCTTCTCCGTCGGCTCCGTCATCACGACGACGGGCTTCGGCACGGCGGATTTTGCGAAATGGCCGGAATTTTCCAAGACCGTGCTGCTCATCCTAATGGCCATCGGCGCGTGCGCCGGCTCCACGGGCGGCGGCATTAAGGTCAGCCGCGTGCTCATTCTGGCCAAGACGGCCCGCGCCGAGACGCGCCACCTGCTGCACCCCCACTCCGTGGAGGTCATGACGATGGACGGCAAACGCGTGAGCAGCGAGGTCATCCGCGGCACCATGGCGTTCTTCATCTGCTACGCCGCCATTGCCGTCGTGTCCATCCTGCTGGTCTCGCTCGATAACTTTGGGGCCGAGACGAGCGTGACATCCGTGTTCGCCACGCTGAACAACATCGGCCCGGGCCTGAGCCTCGAGGTCGGCCCGTTCGGCAGCTATGCGAGCTTCTCCGCCCTGTCGAAGGTCGTGCTGACGCTCGACATGCTTCTCGGGCGGCTGGAGCTGTTCCCCGTGCTGCTGCTCCTCAGCCCCGCAACATGGCGGAAGCATTAAAGGCCAAATGTAGGGGCGAGGCATGCCTCGCCCGTCCGCGAAGCGGCATAAGGACGGCCCATTCGGTGCAGGGCACCATTGTCAGCGCCGCGCTCCCAGATTTGTCCTTGCGAGGCCCCAAAGGGGCCGTGGCAATCTCCTGCGACCGGTCACGTTTTCGCCGGAAGTTCCCTGTTATCCGGCATTGTACTGTGAGATTGCCACGTCGCTTCGCTCCTCGCAATGACACATCAGGGGAGTGCCGTGGTGCACCAGTGCCCTCCTGCCGTTGAATGTCTCTGTACAAGGCGCTCAGTGAGCGCCGCTACAGACGCAATTGGTGCATACCGTTTTATCGACGGCCGGTACGAGTCGGAAGTGCCTCCCCGAGATTGCCACGTCGGCCGTTGGCCTCCTCGCAATGACAAATCGGAGGCCGGTTTCATTTTAACGAAAGCCTGTACGGGTCGGCGGCGCTGTGCCGGGAGGGGCATGCCCCTCCCCTACAGCACGCAAAAGCAGCCCGGCAATATCACTCAAAATCATCCAAAATTCGATCATTCTGGAGGCGACTGCGCCATGCAGGACTATTTTCATCCGCAAATGACCCAACAGGAGCTGCTGGCCATGTCGTCCCTGGCGCTGGCGCACATCGGCGACGCCGTGTTTGAGCTGCTCGTGCGCACAAGGCTGTGCGTCGAGGGCGGCACAACGAACGGCCGCCTGCATCAGCAGACCGTCGCGCTCGTGCAGGCCCCGGCGCAGGCGCGCTTTGCCCTGCGCATCCAGCCCCTGCTCACGCCGGAGGAGGCCGCCGTCTATCGCCGCGGCCGCAACGCCCATCCTCACGGCATTCCGAAGCACGCCACGCCGGGCGAATATGCCCGCGCAACGGGGCTGGAGGCCCTGTTTGGCGCACTGTATCTCTCCGGGCAGACCGCGCGCATCGAGGCGCTGTTTGCCGCCATGATGGAGGAAGACCATGCCATTTGACGCCATGTTTCTCACGGCCGTCGCCGCAGAGCTGCGCCCCGCCCTCGTCGGGGCCCGCGTAGACAAGGTCCAGCAGCCCGCGCGCGACACCGTCGTGCTCCAGCTGCGCGGGCGCGACGGCGGCGGAAGACTGCTGCTGTCCGCCAACGGCAGCCGGCCGCGCGTCCACCTGACGCAGGCGCAGCTGGAAAACCCCGCGCAGCCGCCGATGTTCTGTATGCTGCTGCGCAAGCATCTGGCGGGCGGCAGGCTTGCCGGTATCCGCCAGCCCGCGGCCGAGCGCATGCTCGACCTGACGTTCGACTGCACGGACGAGCTGGGTGTGCCCTGCCGCAAGCACCTGATCCTCGAGCTGGTCGGGCGCAATTCCAACCTGATCCTCACAGGGCCGGACGGCCGCATTCTCGACTGTCTGCGCCGCGTGGACTTTGAAATGTCCGAGCTGCGCCAGCTGCTGCCCGGCCTGTTTTACCACGAGCCGCCGCGGCAGGACCGCCGCATCCCGCAGGAGACGACGGAGGCCGAGCTTCTTGCCCTGCTCGACCGGCCCGACGCGGCCATGCGGCTGGACAAATGGCTGCTTGCCCACTTTGCGGGCCTGTCGCCGCTCATCGCGCGCGAGCTGTCGTTCCGCTTTGCGGGCGAGACGGACGCGCCCATCCCCACGCTGGACGCCGCGCGGCTGGCGGCATTCCTGACGGCGGAGTTCGCCGCCCTGCCGCCCGTACAGATGCAGCCCATGCTGCTGTGGAAGGACGGCGCACCGACGGATTTCACCTATCGCGACATCCGGCAATACGGCGGCTATCTGCGCGCCGAGCCGTGCGAGAGCTTTTCCGCCCTGCTCGACCGCTTTTACACCGAGACGGACCACGCCGAGCGCATGCGGCAGAGGTCGCAGACGCTGCGCAAGGCCATTTCGAACCTGCACGAGCGCACGCGCCGCAAGCTGGAGCTGCAGCGGCAGGAGCTGGAGGCCACGCACGACCGCGAGCAGCTGCGCCGTCAGGGCGACATCGTCACGGCGAACCTGCACGCCATCACACGCGGGCAGACGCTGCTGCGCGCCGAGGATTTTTATGACGAGGATCTGCGCGAAATTGAAATTCCGCTCAAGCCGAACCTCTCCCCGCAGCAGAACGCCGCGCGCTTCTACAAGGACTACGCCCGCGCCAAGCACGCCGAGCAGGTGCTCACGCAGCAGATCGCGCAGGGCGAGATCGAGGAATCCTATCTGGCCGGCGTGCTCGAGGAGCTGGCCCGCGCCGAGAATGAGCGCGACCTGAGCGAGATTCGAGCGGAATTGGAGGCCGGAGGCTATGTCCGCCCGGCGGACCGCCGCAAGCAGGCCCGGCAGCAGCCGTCAAAGCCAATGCACTTCCGCTCATCGGACGGCTTCGACATTTTTGTCGGCCGCAACAACCGCCAGAATGACCAGCTGTCGCTCAAGACGGCGCGGCGCGACGACCTGTGGCTGCATGTGCAGAAATTTCACGGCACGCACGTTATCATCGCGTGCGCAGGCGTGCAGCCGCCGGACGAGACGATCACGGAAGCGGCCGAGCTTGCGGCCTACTACTCCGAAGCGCGCGAGGGGCAGAACGTCCCCGTCGACGTGACGCCGGTACGCTGCCTGCGCAAGCCGAACGGGGCAAAGCCCGGCATGGTCGTGTATGACCGCTACCGCACGGTGCTCGTCACCCCGGATGCCGCCCTCCCCGCCCGCCTCCGCGTGGAATGAGAAATAACAGGAACGGCACGCTTTGCGTGCCGTTCGTTGTTTTATGATATATAATTTGCAGGGGCATGGCATGCCACTTCCCTACAACGCACGACCGGAAGCTGCGCACAGCTTTTTTATTTTTCCATTTTCAATTTGCTGTATGCCGTTCCCTACAGAGTATCCCGGATGGCGCGCAGGGCCTCGGGGGTATCGACATCGGCCAGCGCCTCCGGCGGGACGTCGACGGCAAGGTAGCGCTCCGGATACTGCCGGATGACGGCGCTGCCGCCGCGGTCTCCCTCGAGCGCGCACAGGGCCGGGAAAAATTCCCGCGGGAACACGTTCGGATTGCCGCGCCGCGTGCCGCAGGCCGCGCCCACGATGCACGACGGATGCTCCCGCCACTGCCGCACGACCGCGCGCACGGCCGATGCCGACAGCAGCGGCTGGTCGGCCACGAGGAAGGCTATGCCGTCGCACTGCGCCAGCGCCTGCGTGCCGAGGCGGACCGTGCGGCTCAGCCCGTCGCCGGGCCGGTCGTTGCGCACCGGCTCGAAACCGAATTCCCGCGCGAGGGCTGCAACGGCGGGATACTGCGTGACGACGGCGACGCGGTCGAATACTCCGGCCGGAACGGCCTCAAATGCCCGGCGAATGAGCGGCTTGCCGTCCAGCTCCGCCTCGAGCTTGTTCGCGCCGAAGCGCACGGCGTTCCCCGCCGCCATGATGACACAACCGAGCATGGTATACCTCCAGTAAAAGGGATAATGGAATATGGAAAATTTCGCAGGGGCACCGGTCGTGCGTTGTAGGGGCGGGGACAGCCAGGCCCGTCCGCGAAGCGGCATAAGGACAGCCAAATCGATGCCGTGCACCGTTCCCTGCGCACGCCCCTTGATGTGTCATTGCGAGGAGCAAAGCGACGTGGCAATCTCGGGAAGGCAGTTGCAGCCCGTACAAGCCATCGCCGACCGCATGCAGTATTGTAGGGGAGGGGACAGCCGGACCCGGCACTGCACCGGCGGGAAGTGCGGGCTAATATTAAAAAGGCAATGGCCCCCAAGTTTGTCATTGCGAGGAGGCCAACGGCCGACGTGGCAATCTCACGCAACCGATCACGTTTTCGCCTGGGCTTTCCTGATATCCGACATGGTACTGCGAGATTGCCATGGCCCCTTCGGGGCCTCGCAATGACAAATCCGGGAGCCATCACCGTTTTAGCGATAGCCCGTGCGAATCGTTCGTGCAGCGCCGGGCCCGGCTGTCCGCTCCCCTGCATTCACATTTTTTTACGTTTTTATCTATAGTATATCCGGAACCGATGGGGTTTTCCAGCTGGAGCGTTCGCCATTGCCGAATTATCCGTTATCTATAACATAGAATAACGTTTTCGCTTTCCACGCTGCGGAATTTATGCTATACTTCAAATTACAAAGAAATTTCCCGCAGAATCTGTGCACATTGCCGGAATTCTGCTGCGATCCAAAAGGAGGGTCCCCCATGGAGGTTGGCAAGAGCGTCCACCGTGTGGACGCATTCGACAAGGCAACCGGGCGCGCAAAGTACTGCGATGACCTCTGTGACCGCAGTGCGCTCGTCGCGCGCGTGCTGCATTCGACCATTGCAAACGGCGTGGTCAAGTCCATCGACACGAGCGCCGCCGAGCAGATCGAGGGCGTCGTGAAGATCGTCACCTGCTTCGACGTGCCGCAGATCAAATTCCCCACGGCAGGCCATCCGTGGTCGACGGACCCGCACCATCAGGACGTCGCCGACCGCCTGCTGCTGACGTCCCGCGTGCGCTTCTACGGCGATGACATCGCCGCCGTCGTCGCGGAGAACGAGGTCGCCGCCGCGCAGGCCCTGCGCGCGCTGCGCGTGGAATATGAGGAATATCCCTTCGTGCTGGACGTGCAGGAGGCCATGAAGCCCGATGCCCCGCTGCTGCACGAGGAATTCCCGAACAACATCCTCGCCCACACGACCATCCGCAACGGCAACTATGAGGAGGCCAGCCGCGAGCCGGGCCTCATCAAGGTCGAAGGCTGGTACGACACGCCGACCGTGCAGCACTGCCACATCGAAAATCACATGTGCTTCGCCTCCATGGAGGCCGGGCGCATCGTCATCTACTCCTCCACGCAGATCCCGCACATCGTCCGCCGCGTCGTCGGGCAGGCTCTCGGCATCCCCTGGGGCAAGGTACGCGTCGTCAAGCCGTATATCGGCGGCGGCTTCGGCAACAAGCAGGACGCGCTGTATGAGCCGCTGTGCGCCTACCTCTCCACCGTCGTGGGCGGCCGCCTCGTCAAGCTCGACTGCACGCGCGAGGAGACGTTCGTCTGCAACCGCGTGCGCCACGCCATCCGCACGCACATCATCTCGTGGGTACGGCCGGACGGCACGTTCGCCGCGCGCAAGATCGAGTGCTTCTCGAACCAGGGCGCTTACGCCTCCCACGGCCACGGCATCGTCGCCAAGGGCATGGGCGCGTTCCCGCAGCTGTATCCCTGCCCGAACGTCGACGGCGACGCCTACACCGTGTTCACGAACCGCCCCGCCGCGGGCGCGATGCGCGGCTACGGCATCCCGCAGGCCATGTTCGCGGGCGAATCGCACATTGAGGACGTCTGCCGCGTGCTCGGCGTCGACTCGCTGGAGTACCGCCGCAAGCACATGATGCCCGTCGGCTTCGTCGACGGCTTCTCGAAGAACGAGAACCATTCCGACACGCTCAATCAGGTGCTGGACAAGGGCGAGGCGTGGATGGACTACAGCCGCAAGCACCGCGAATACGAAAACCAGACCGGTCCCGTGCGCCGCGGCGTCGGCTGCGCCCTGTTCTGGTACAACACGGCTGTCTGGCCCATCAGCCTGGAAAGCTGCTCGTGCCGCATGGTCCTGAATCAGGACGGCTCCATCCAGCTGCAGACCGGCGAGACGGAGATCGGCCAGGGCTGCGACACCGCCTTCGCCCAGATGGCGGCGGACGCCGTGGGCATCCCCGTTTCGGACGTGCACGTCGTCACGGCGCAGGACACGGACGTCACGCCGTTCGGCACGGGCGCCTACGCCTCGCGCCAGACCTACGTCGGCGGCTTCGCCATCGCCCAGACGGGTGCGCTGCTCAAGGAGCGCATCCTGAAGTACGCCTGCGAGCTGACGCGCCAGATGCCCGCCCTGCTCGACATCGTCGACGGCAGGATCATCCGCAGGACGGACGGCCGTGTGCTGATGACGCTCGGCGAGCTTGCCACGGAGGCGCTCTACAGCCTGTCGCACTCCGAGCATCTGACGGCGGAATCTACTTACCAGATCAAGAACAACGCCTATTCCTTCGGCTGCTCGTTCGCGGAGGTCGAGGTCGACATCCCCCTGTGCAAGGTGAAGCTGCTGAAGCTCATCAACGTGCACGACTGCGGCAAGCTCATCAACCCGCAGCTTGCCGAGGCGCAGGTGCACGGCGGCATGTCCATGGCCATCGGCTACGGCATGTCCGAGGAGCTGAAGTTCGACCCGAAGACCGGCCGCCCGCTCAACAACAACCTGCTGGACTACAAGCTCTCGACCATGATGGATCACCCGCATCTCGAGGCCCAGTTCGTGGAGAACGCCGAGCCGACGAACCCCTACGGCACGAAGGCCCTCGGCGAGCCGCCCGCCTGCTCCGGCGCGCCGGCCATCCGCAACGCCATCCTGAACGCCACGGGCGTCGGCATCGACGTCGCGCCCATCACCCCGCACGTTCTCTTCGCCGCATTCGAGAAGGCGGGCCTGTTCGAAAAGGAGGAAACCGCCCATGTATGATATGAAAGCGCTCTATGAGGCGCATTCCGTGGAAGAGGCCGTCGCCCTGCGTCTGGAGCATCCGGAGGCGCAGATCATCGCAGGCGGCTCGGACGTGCTCGTGCAGATGCGCGAGGGCAAGCGTGCCGGGGCGGAGCTCATCTCCATCTACGGCATCGACGCCATGCGCGGCATCTGCATCGACGAGGACGGAAACATCCGCATCGGCTCGCTGACGAGCTTTTCCCACATCACGCGCGACCCCATCATCCGGAAATACATCAATGTGCTCGGCGAGGCGGTCGACATGGTCGGCGGCCCGCAGATCCGCAACATCGGCACCATCGGCGGCAACACCTGCAACGGCGTGACGTCCGCCGACTCCGCCTCCACGCTGCACGCGTGGGAGGCCATCGTGGAGCTGACCGGCAAAAACGGCGTGCGCCGCCTGCCCATCAAGGACTTCTACCTCCGTGCAGGCAAGGTGGACATCCGTGCCGAGGAGGGCGAGATCCAGACGGCCATCCTCATCCCGAAGGTAAGCTACGAAAACTGCTTCGGCCACTATATCAAATACGCCATGCGCAACGCCATGGACATCGCCACGACAGGCTGCTCCGTGAACGTCGTGCTGAGCGAGGACAAAAAGACCATCGCCCGCGCGCGCATCGCCTATGGCGTGGCGGGCCCCGTGCCCATGCGCGCCCCGAGCGCCGAGGCGCAGGCCAACGGCTGCCCGGTCTGCCGCGGGACGGTCGACGCCTTCGCACAGGCCGTGCTGCAGGACATCCATCCGCGTGACTCGTGGCGCGCCTCGAAGGCCTTCCGCGAGCACATCGCCGTCGAGCTGGCGCGGCGCTGCCTCATCCGCTCGATCGAGCTTGCAGGAGGTGCGGTAAAATGAACAAGCAGTATAAGCTCGTGCGCTGCAACATCAACGGCAAGGACGTCGAGCAGATCGTGGACGTCCGCGCCTCGCTGACGGACATGCTGCGCAATGATTTCCGCCTGACGTCCGTGAAAAAGGGCTGCGAGGTCGGCGAGTGCGGCGCGTGCAACGTCATCATCGACGGCGAGTGCTTCAATTCGTGCATCTACCTCGCCGTGTGGGCGGAGGGCAAGCACATCCGCACGCTCGAGAGCCTGCTCGGCCCGAACGGCGAGCTGTCCGATATCCAGCAGGCCTTCATCGACGAGGCCGCCATTCAGTGCGGCTTCTGCACGCCGGGCTTCATCATGACGGCCGTCGAGCTGCTCGAGACCGGCAGGGAGTACACGGACGACGAGCTGCGCAAGCTGCTCTCCGGCCACCTGTGCCGCTGCACCGGCTATGAGAACATCCTCCGCGCCGTGAAGAAGACCATGTATAAGCGCCTCGGCAAGCCCATGCCGGAGGCGGAATAAGCAGCTGAAAGAACAGGGACGCACCGAGACCGGTGCGTCCCTGTTTTTGTTGTTTGTTGGCGGAGTATCGATGGAGCGTTGTAGGGGAGCGGCATGCCGCTCCCGGCATAACGCTTGCGATTCGTACAGACTGTCGATAAAATGGTAAAAACCAATTGCGTCTGTAGCGGCGCTCACTGCGCAGCCGTTGGCGGCTTTGCCGCCTTACGGATGCGGCGTGCCCCTTGCGGGTAGTGAGCGCCTTGCAGGCTGGTAAGTTATAGGGCAGCATCGTCGAAAATGCAAGGGTTTCGAATTGTCATTGCGAGGAGGCCAACGGCCGACGTGGCAATCTCGGGAAGGCAGCTGCGTTTTCGCCGTGGCTTTCCTATTATCCAACCGTGTACTGCGAGATTCCCACGTCGCTTCGCTCCTCGGAATGACAAACCTTTGGCGTTCACCGTTTTATCGGCAGCCTGCAGTGGTCGACAGTAATGCGCTGGCCTGGCTGTCCCCTCCCCTGCCGCGCGCCAACGATGCCCCGCTTAAAGTGCCGCCAGCGTCAGCTCCGTGGTAATGCCCGCCGCGCTGCCGCGGAGGGCGCAGTCCGTGAGCGTCAGCGTGCGGCCGCCAACCTCCGCGGTCGTGCCCGGCTCGAGGGCGTGCGTGCCCGGCAGGGTCAGGCGCACGGCGTCCCGGCCGCGCATGGACCGGGCAAATTCCGCCGCGGCGGGCCAGCGCAGTGCGCTGCGCCAGCGCGTTTCGCGGCCGCCCGCCGGATTTTCATAGGTCGATCCCGCGGCGTGGAGCACGCCGATGCCCGCCAGCGCCTGCACGGAGCGCTCCCGCACCGTGCCGCCCTGCAGCGCCGTGCCGCCGCTTTTGCGCGTCGCCGTCAGGCACACCCGGCCGTCTGCCAGCATGCGCGGCGGCAGGAGCCCGGCAGAGGCGCAGTAGTCCTGCACGATCGAGCTGCCCGTGCTGCCGAGGGCTGTTTTGAGGGTGCCCGTGGCCGACTGCGCATCGCTCCAGGCAGAAAGCCCCACCGGCTGGAGCACGCGGGTGGCAAGCGCCGCAGGCGTGATGCCCGTTCCCGTCTGCGCGTCGAACTCGCAGTCCTCGAGCAGGGCGTCCATCCCGCGCCCGCGCAGCACGAGCCTGCGCCCGGCCCCGCTTTCCGTGCGCAGCACCTCGTCCGCAAGGCCCGTGAACCAGCCCACGCCGTCCACGCGGGCCTGAAAGCGCAGCAGCCCGTCCGGCAGGGCGGCATCGGCCAGCTCCACACGGAACGAATCCTTCCCCAGCCGGTCCGTCCGCAGAATGCTCCACGCCGTCACCGGCCCCGGCAGACGCGTCCACGCGCCGCCCTGCGGCGCGGCCCACAGGGCGATCATGCCGCCTCCACGAAGGTGAAGCGGTAGCGCACGAAGTTCTCGCGCGGCTCCTGCCCGCCCTCCAGCTCCGTCAGAACGGCCTGCAGCGTGCCCACATGGGGCAGGGTCAGCGCCCCCGCGCCGCCCTGCGCCAGAAGAGCCTCGAGCGTTCGGAGGCTCTCATAGGCAGTTTCGCCGAAGAACACGCCCTCGCCCGTCACGGTCCGGGCCGCCGTGCCGAGGTCCTGCAGCGTCCAGCCGCCGCCCGGCTCCTCGAGCAGGGCCGTGCGCCTGCGGCTCGTCACCCGCAGGGAGGACGGCTCGTTCGGCCAAGTAAAATTGCGGAACTGCATGCTCATCCCTCCTGCTGCTCATATTCGCCGCGCACGGCTGCCAGCACCACGGCCTCCTCCAGCACGGAGCTGCCGACCTCGGCCCGCTCCGTCAGCCGCTCCCACTCGCAGCCGGAGAACACGACCATCGTGTCCGGCTTTGCGATGACAAGCGAGAACTGCCGCAGCTCGTGGAAGCGCAGGCCGTCGGAAATGGCCTCGTCCGTGGCATAGACCCGCTGCAGCGTGATGCGATAGCGCGCCGGGCCGCGCACGACGCCGACCGGCTCATTCGAGCCGATGGCCCCGACGACCTCGCACGACGCCTCCTCCTCGACGCGGTAGCTCTGCACCACCGCGACGCGCCGTCCCGCGACCTCGATGCGGATGTCCGCCGAGGTCGGAATGCAAATTCCCGTCATGCTCCCCCTCCTCAGCCGGTCATCTGTGCCGAAAGGGCGATGCGGTGCAGCCCCGCCGGGATGGAATAGGTGAACTCCACGCGGCACAGCGACGCATCGCCGGCATCTGCATAGACGCGCAGATCGCCGAACGCGCTGAGCCAGCCCCGCGCGCGATAGTCCTGCAGCACGAGCAGCACGGCGCTGCGGATGGCCGTGCGCGTGAGCGTGCTGTTCTGCGCCGCGCGGAACCGCGCCGCCAGCGCCGCCCGCAGATCGCGCAGCAGCTCGTCCGTCACAAGCGTGGCGTTCAGGCTGCGGAAGCTCTCGCCCTCCGGTCCCTCGGCCGTGGCCCGCGTCGTCAGAATGCGCAGGGCACACATCCGGCCGCCGGACAGCTGCACGGGCGTGACGCCCGCCTGCAGGAGCTTGTCCAGCTCGTCATCCGTATAGAGGGCCGAAAGGCTCTGCAGGCCGAACAGGGCCACGTCGTGCAGCGGCACAACGGGCGTGGACAGCGAGGCGATGGCCCCGCCGACGGCCGCCGCCGCGCAGAAGCCGTCCGCCACGGCCTCGTCCTGCGCCAGCACGTCCGGCCCGGTCAGCACGATGCGCGCGCAGCAAAGCGCCTTCGCCCGCGCGGCAAGGGCATCGGCCGACGCGCCCTTCATGCCCGCCACGCCGAGGCACTCGTTGGCCTCAGCCGTCTCGCGCAGCAGCAGCTGCACGTCCTCGCGGGCGCTGCCCACGATGAGAACGCCCGGCTTCGCTGCGGCGAACAGAGCCGTGAGCGCCGTCTCATAGGCAACCTTCGTGTCCTCGTCCACGGCGACGGCATAGACCGGATCGCCGCAGTTGGCAAGGCACAGCTTCAGCATGCGCGTGAGCAGGGCGTTCCCGCCGTAGAGCGACACGGCCTCCGCCGCGCTGTGCACGAGCTGCACGCCCTCAGCCGCATCCGCCGGGGCGATGACCGCCGCAAGGCGGCGGTCCGTCAGCTCCGTGGTCCCCTGCGCCCCAAAGGCGGACCACACGCCCGGCCGTTCATGGATCATTGCAATACCCCCCTGATGTCCGCGTGCGTGAACGCGCCGTCCTGCGCCGTGGTATAAAGCCGCAGCGTCAGCGGCGCGCGGACGGCGCAGCGGAAGCAGTCCGTCCTTGCGTCATAGGCCGTGCGCCCCAGCTCGAGGTCGCCGGAATACAGGCCCTCGATGCCGCCGAGAAACACGTCCACCACCTGCGCCGCTGCGCGTTCGCACAGCGCGCCCGCCCGTCTGCCGGGCGAATAGACCTCCAGCTGCAGCGTCGCCTGCAGCTCCATGCCGTAGCGCTCCGCGCCGTCGGCATCCTGCCCGAGATACCGCGCCAGCGCATGCTGGCGGCAGGCCGAGGGATCGGCCCCGACGGCGACCATCGGCGCCTTCAGCCGGGGCAGCGTCTCCTCGTCGAGGGCGCGCACACAGTGGATGCCCGCTGCGCGCAGCGCCTGCAGCACCATTTCGATCAGCTGCTCCATGGGTCCTCCCTTCCGCCCTCGACGCACAGCCCCCACAAAAACAGCTCCGCGTCGTCAAACACGATCATGTCCGCGCGGCGCACGAGAAAATAGCGCCCCGCAAGATACAGATGCTCCGCGCCCCGGATATCCAGCTCCGGCGGCCCGATATATAAAAACTGCCCGCGCGGCACCTCGCCGCCCGTCGGGATCATGTGGTCCATGTTCTGCCAGCTCCGCGAGGTCACGGGCTGCAGGAAGGCCCGCACGATCTCCGTCCGGTCCGGGAACACCGCCTGCACGCTGCTGCCGTAGCGCCGGATGAGGGCCGCGATGCGCCGCTTCATGCCCGCACCCCCATAAAGCAGGTGTCCGCCTCCATCCACGGTGTGAGCATGTAGAGCGCGCCGCGCACCATGGAGTCGCCGGGGTCCTTCAGCCGGAGCGAGACCTGCCCGGCGTCAAAATCCGTCACGCCCTGCGCCTGCGCCGAAAGCAGCGTCGACGCGGCAACGAGGGCGGCGGCCATCACAAAGCACTCGCGGCACTCCTTCTCCGGGTCGACGTCCCGGCGGAGCCGGGCACGAAGCCCGGCCTCCGCTGCGGTGCACAGAGCGGGGAGCAGCTCCTCCTCCGTGCCGAGGATGCGCACGGCGGCCGCCGTGATCTCCTCGCTCATGCCCGTCATACCTCGAGCACCTTCGCCGCCTCCGTGCAGATCTTGCCGAAGCCGGAGATCGACGTGATGGCCGCGCGCTCGAGCTGGCGGTCAATGAGCTTGTCATATTCCACGCCGACGTCGCCCGCCTGCACCATTTCGAGCGCATAGCGGCGGTCAAAGGCGAGGATGCAGTCGTCCGCCATGGCCTGCGTGCGCAGCAGCGAAGCGCCGAGCGGCGTTTCGAACTTGCCCGTGCCCTGGAAGTTCAGACCCGTGAGCGGATTCTGCAGCTCCGTCAGCTTCAGGAGCCTGACCATCGTGGCGTTGCTCACGAGCATCGTGTTCATCTCATACGGGGCGAACTGCGCCCAGAATTCCACAAGCTGTGCATACGTCAGCGTGCCCTGCTCGCCGGAGATGGGCGACGTGCCGGCGGTGAACACGGCCGCGGCGTTGTCGTTGCCGTCGCCGTTGCGCAGGACGTTCACGGCATCCTCGAGATGCATGGCCTGGATCTGCGCGCCGATCTGGCGCAGCATGACGGAGAACAGGTCGAGCTTCTGGAAGCGCAGGGCCTCATAGGACGCCACGAGCATTCTGCCGCGCTTGTACAGGCGGACGAGGTGCTCGCGCGTGCGGATGGCCGTGGCAGGGATGGAAGCGCCCTCTGCCACATAGGCAAGGCTGCGGTCGGCCTCCTCCGGCACGGAGTAGATGCTGCGGTAGTCCATGGCGTCGATGCGCGTGACCGTCGCCGTGATGGCGGGCAGGATGTTGGCCTCGTCCATACCCTGGCGCACGGCGCGGGCCAGGAATTCCGGGAACAGCACGGCGGATTCGAACGTGGAGAAGAATTTCTCCACCGTGTCCGAGCCCGCGCCCTTCACGCGGATGCCGAAGCGCTTGAGCTGGCGCTGGAAGGCGTCCGTGTTCTCCAGCGGCGTGCCGCGGTAGCCCTCGGAGGGGTCGAGCTGCTCGAGCACCTGCGTGAAGCTGCGGCCGGCCTCGTGATACATGCCCTTTTCGAGATGAATGTTGTCAAATGCCATGTTCGTTTCTCCTTTCCGACTCACAGATAGAGGCCGACGGTCTTCGCGGCGGTGTCCACGCGGAGGACGCGGTACTTTTTCGCATTCTCCGTCACGGCCACGCCGCCCTTGCCGTCGCCCGCCAGCGCGCACTCGCCCACGGACGGGGCCGTCGTGCCGGTGTAGTGCAGCGTCACAAAGCCCGCAACCTGAACGCAGGCCAGACCGTCGCGCTTGCCCACGACCACGCCGATGAAGTCATTGCCCGCCGCGCAGGCCGCGACGGTGTCGTTGGCGTGCATTTTGCACACCGTGTTGTCCGCTGCGCTGCCCTGCAGATACATCGTCGTGCAGACCTGCCCCAGCTCCTGATGAAAAATTGCCATTGCCTGATTCTCCTTTCATATTCCGGTTCTGCCCATGGGGCCCAGAAGGCCCGAATTTCTGAAACATGCCGTTTCCGATGGAAGCCTCTCGTCAAATCAGATAGGCTTCGTCGTCCTTGCCGCTTCCCTGCGTTCTTACCAGCTGCGGCCCGCCGCCGTAGCGCTCCGCGGCGCGCCGGTCCAGCGCGGCCTTCCACGCCTGCAGCTGGCCGTCATCCAGCGCGGCGGCAGCCTTGCGGAGCGTCTGCTCCGAGGCCCCGAGGTCGAGCGACAGCCCCAGCGCCACAAGCCCGTCCTCAAGCTGCTTTCGCCAGGCGCGGCCCAGCTCTGCCTCGGCCGAGAGCCTGCGCAGGGCGTCCGAAAGCTCCGGCGAGCCATGCTTTGCCACACAGTCCTGCAGTGTCATGCCATATCCCTCCTTTCCCGCCTTCGTCACGCCCGCCGCCCGCTGCGCCGGGACCGCCACAAAGGAAAATTCATAGGCATCGAGCGGCTCCGAGAGCACGGCCAGGCACGTTTCGCCGTCATAGACCGCGCCCTTGCGGTGCGCACAGGTGCCGTAGGGCTCGCCGCAGATCGAGCAGCGCGCCTGCCCCATGGCGCAGCCGACGGAGACCTCCTTCTTGATGCCGCCCTCGATGTCCGCGATCAGGTCGGCGTTGCGCTCCGTGCGCAGCACATAGGCCTCGGCCATCAGGCAGCTTGCGCCGTCGTCCTCGCGGACGACCTGCGTGTCAAAAATGCGCGCGACCTGCCGGTCGGCTGACCACTGGTGGTCGCAGATGCCGGTCTTGCCGCGAAACAGCTCCGCCATGCGCGGCAGGGCCGCCGTGTCGAAGCGCTCAAAGTCGCGGTCGGGCCGGTCGTCGCACAGGCGCACGCGGAAGCAGTAGACGGCCTCCGCCGTGAGCGGCGTGCGCGCATAGGCGTTGATCTTTGCGAGCCGGGCCTCATCCGGCGCTCCCGCGCCGCGCAGCCCGCCCTCCTTGCGAATCTCCATGTTATGTCCCCTTTCTCAGCTGTTCCGTCCGGGCGCGGTACAGGTCCGCCTGCGCCTCCTCGACGAGGTCCTGCAGGCTGATGTCGTCCCAGACGATCTCCGGCGCGCAGCCGCAGCCGTGCAGGCGCAGCCACAGCGTGCAGATGCGCAGCAGCACCGGCTCGACGGCGCGGCGCAGCGCCCAGAGCTCACTTGTCAGAAGATCGGCCTGCTGGGCGCTCATGCGCTCCGTGCTCGACCAGCTCAGACCGAGCAGGAACGGCGGCAGGCCCGTTTTGGCCACGAGCTGCTCGAGCAGCTGGCGCACGGGCACGGCCGCGTCAAGCACCGGCCCGTCCGCGCCGATGACCTTGACGGACACGTCACCCACGGCCACGAAGTCGCGCACGACGCCGCTCTGGCTGTCGCGCATGGCCTCGCTCCACTCGGCGGCGATGGCCCCGGCCCGCTCGGAGGCGGAACCGCGCTCCATCCCGTCGCCGCCCGGCCTGCAGACGACGGCATAGCGCACATTGCCCGCGCGCTCCCAGTTTTTTCCGATCGTGCGGTAAATTTTCAGCAGGATGTCCGCGAGGAACGGCATACTGCGCAGCAGCGAGACGCCATAGGGGCTGCCCGGCTCCGGGTTCAGCGCCGTGAACAGCAGCAGCTCCTGCCGCGGCAGCGGCCGCATCCGGCCGTCCGCATCGCAGCCGCACAGCACGACCTCGAGGGGCGACTTTCCCTCCCGGATTTCCAGCGCGTTCACATCGCCCCAGCACACGGCCCGCAGGTCGCCCTGCGCCACGAGCATCTCGCCGACGGCCCGGCCGTAGGTCAGAAGGCTGTCGAGATAGGCCGAGAGGAAGCTGTGGATGCCGGTCTGTCCGCGCCCGCACGGAACGGTCCGCAGGAATTCATTCAGCGCGGTCTGCCGCTGGGCGCTTCGCACCGTGAAGCCGCCGCTCAGCCGCACAAGCTTGCCGATGGCCGCATCCAGCACGGGAAGCGACTGCCGCATGGCGCGGTAGAGCTGCGCCTCGCCGGGCGGGACGGCCGGAAGGCCCGCGCCGAACGGACCCTGCGTCCCGCCGCGCAGCTGCGCCGCCGCCGCCGCGACGCTCTGCTTTTTTCGAAACATGTTTTTCCTCCTTTATTGGGGGAAACTCTGAATCAGAGCTTCCCTTGATTTCGCATGCCATTGTAGGGGCATGCCCCTCCCGGCGACGCACTTGCAGTCCGTACAAACCACCGTTAAAATGGTGAACGCCCCCGAATTGTCATTGCGAGGAGGCCGCAGGCCGACGTGGCGCCCTGAGCGCGCAGCGCGAGGAAGTGCCCTTGGGGTGCAATCTCGCAGTACTCGACCGTATCGTGGGAAAGCCATCGGCGAAATCGTAACTGCCTTCCCGAGATTGCCACGGCCCCTTCGGGGCCTCGCAATGACAAACCTTTGGCTTTTACCATTTTACTGACAGCCTGTACAAATCGGCGGTGCAGTGCCGGGCGGGGCATGCCCCGCCCCTACAATGGCGTTTGCCGTTTTAACGGCTGCCTATGCGAATCGTTTGTGCCCCGCCCCTACAATGGCGTTTGCCGTTTTAACGGCTGCCTATGCGAATCGTTTGTGCCCCGCCCCTACAATGCGCCAACACCTACGCCCTCCGGATAGCCGTGCACGCGGCCAGGGCCGGGCGCTGCGGAGCCAGCACCGTCGAGACGAAATAGCGCATGTCGTCCATGGCATGGTCGTGCTCCTTGCGCACGGCGTCGCGCCCGGCCTTCGGGTCCCAGACATACTGCTCGATCTCGCGCAGGCAGTCCGTGCAGGTGTCGCACAGCACGAGCCTGCCGCACTTGAGCAGATCCGACGTGCGGCGGATGCCGCTGAGCACGTCGTTGTCCGCCCGGCGGACGTTCCAGCCGTTTCGCCGCAGCGTCTCAAGGAAGCTCGCAGCCGACGGATCGACGATGACGGCCGCGATGGGCCGCCCGCCCGCAAGCTCCCGCAGCGCCCGCTCATACTCCGCGTCCGTCATCTGGCGCTGCTCGCGCCTCGAGTCGAAGTAGAACTCCTTCACGCGGTACCACACGGCGTCCTTCCGCCCCCACAGCCCGAAGGACGCCGGGTTGACCGTGCCGTAGTCGCACGAGATGTACCACTGGTTGAACGGCCCCTCGGGCGGCGGCGGGGCCTTTGCCGCGTCGAAGAAGTCATACACCCGGCCCTCGGCCGCCACCCACTGGCCCAGCACGAAGCGGCGGTAGAACACGCCGGAGTACAGCCGCGCATAACGGCTGCGGATATCGGGCGACAGCGCGGGGTTGTCCTCCATCGTAAAGTGGAGGTACAGGCAGTTCCGCTCCGCCGCGTGGCCGATCCACTCCGTGTAGAACCAGTGGTACGGCCCCTCGGGGTTGCAGTTGAACCACAGGCGGCTTCCCGTGACGGAGCAGCGCGCGCAGGCCTGCTCCACAAAGCTGCGCGGCATGAGTGCGACCTCGTCGAGCAGCACGCCCGCGAACGTGATGCCCTGAATGAGGGCGGCGGAGCCCTCGTCCCGCCCGCCGAAGAGGTAGAACTCGTTCGTGTGCCCGCGGTAGCTGACCTGCAGCAGGTTCTCCGTCCGCCGCTCCCGGACGGAAAAGCCGATGGCCTGCAGCTTCGGCAGCAGCTCCGTAACGACGTTGCGCCGCAGCGAGGCGATGGTCTTGCCGCACAGGCCGAACCGCGCGCCGCTATAGCAGGCGCTCGCCCACAGAAAGAAGCTCAGCCCCATGCACAGCGTCTTGCCCGAGCGCACCGCCCCGTCGCAGATGATGGCCTCAAACGCAGCGTCCGGGCTGTCGGGCCGCCACCACGTCAGCACGCGGCGCTGCTTGGCCGAAAATCGCATCATGGCTCCTCCACCGCCGCGAAGAACGCCGCGGCCGCGCCGTCGTCCGCCGCCCCGGCCTGCAGCAGCTCCTCGAGGGCGCGGATGCGGTCGGCCAGCCGCACCTCGATGGCCCCCTTTTCGCTGCGCTTCACCTCGGACAGCAGCGTCAGGTCCAGCTCGCCGATGGGCGGGTCGTCCTCGAGCACAAGGCGGACGCAGTCGTTCGCGCGCCCGAAGGCGATCTGCGCCAGCCTGCGCAGGGCGTCCTCCCGGCCGGGCACGCCCCGGCTGCGCTGGGCGGCCAGCTCGCGGCGGACGGCGGGACGGGCCAGTGCGTCTGCCCCGCACTGCGCGCGCCGCGCGGCCTCGGCGGCGTCGAAGCACTGCAGATAGGCCTGCACAAAATTCCGGTGCTTTTCCACCATTCGTCTTCAACCTCCAATTCCTGAAAAAGTACTCTTTCACCCGTAGCTCCGCACCCGTTAAAAATTCACGCGAAATGTGAATCCGTTAAAAAAAATCCGGAAAAAAGCAAAAAAATCCCGCGGCGGACGGGAAAGCTCCCATCCGCCGCGGCGTAGGCTGCCGAAAAACAGCATATCATCCTATTATATTGTTTGTGGAAGGACATGCCCCTCCCGGCGCTGCACCAGCGCACAGTACAAGCTACCGACAAAAACGTACCAACCGATTGCGTCTGTAGCGGCGCTCACTGCGCAGCCGTTGGCGGCTTTGCCGCCTTACGGATGCGGCGTGCCCCTTGCGGGTTGTGAGCGCCTTGTACGGAGTAATTCAACCGCATAAGGGCACTGGTGCACCGCCGCACCCGCCAGATGTGTCATTGCGAGGAGCGAAGCGACGTGGCAATCTCGGGAAGGCAGTTACGATTTCGCCGACAGCTTCCCCACGATGCAGCCAGACCCTGCGAGATTGCACCCCAAGGGCACTTCCTCGCGCTGCGCGCTCAGGGCGCCACGTCGGCCTTTGGCCTCCTCGCAATGACAAACCTTTGGCTTTCACCGTTTTATCGACAGCCTGTCCTGATCGCCGCCGATGCGCCGGGCCCGGCTGTCCCCTCCCCTACCATATCATCCGATCACTGCACCCCATACCGTTTCTGCAGCGTCTGCACCATGTCCCGGTATGTGTCATAGCACCGCTCCATCTCGCCGCGCTGCAGCGCCGCATAGCACGGGCCGAGCCAGCGGCTCCGGATCTCGGCATAGCGCGCCGGGGCGTCGTCGCAGTATTCCACGCCCGCCACGATGGACGGTGCGACGGCATAATACTCCGCGATGCGCTCGGGGCCGTCCGGCCTCTGCCGCAGCCAGCCGTCGCGGAACGCGCGGAAGGCCGTCAGCTCCGCGCAGTCGTCGGGCTTGCCCTCGGCGGCGCACGTCGCCGTCGTGATGAAGCAGAAGCGGAACTTCTTGAACCCGCCCGCGAGTGTGTCATAGTCGCCCGGCCTCCACAGCTGCTTCGGCCAGCGCGCGAGCCACTGCGTCTGCAGCTGCGTGCGCAGCGGCTCGGCCAGCTCCAGCTGCAGCTTGCGCAGCAGCGGCGTAAAGAAAATGGCCAACGCGACCTTCGTGTCGAAAAACACATTGTCCCGCGTGCGCCTGCCCCAGCGCGGGTCCTTCTGCATATGGGCGGCAAGGCCGTCCAGCATCACGGCCGCCGCATGCCCGGCCAGCGCCTCGGCCCCGCCGGGATACCCGGCGCAGCAGGCGTCCAGCTGCAGCAGCAGGGGCGCGTTGTCCTGCTCATACTGCGCGAACGTCGGGAAAAAGTCCTTTTTGCCGATGCGCAGGTGCAGGTCCGGATAGCGCGTGATGCAGCCGGGCAGCTGCGCGAGCAGCGCCTCAACGGCCTCCGCCTGCACGGGTTTTGCCTGCAGGGCCTCGGTGCGCATGCGCGCCCCGCAGTACAGGCAGGAAAATTCCTCCAGCTCCGCCGGGATCTCCAGCTTTTTTCCGCATTGCGGGCATACGCCCCGGATCGTATCCGCCATCTTGATTCCTCCAGATAAACATTGAAGATTGTAATTATTGTAGGGGAGGGACATGTCCCTCCCGGCGCTGCACCGGCACAAGAAACGGGCCATCGTGAAAATGGCATGCACTCCCGAATTGTCATTGCGAGGCCCCGAAGGGGCCGTGGCGCCCTGAGCGCGAAGCGCGAGGAAGTGCCCTTGGGGTGCAATCTCGGGAAGGCACTGCCGATATACACAGAGTGCCGCCGAACGCAATCGCTATCAAATTTGACTGTAGCGGCGCTCACTGCGCAGCCGTTGGCGGCTTTGCCGCCTTACGGATGCGGCGTGCCCCTTGCGGGTAGTGAGCGCCCTGTACAAGGCAATTCAACCGTAGGAGGGCGCTGATACACCACGGCACTACCTGACGTGTCATTGCGAGGAGCGAAGCGACGTGGCAATCTCGGGAAGGCAGTTGCGTTTTCGCCGATGGCTTTCCTGTGATCTGGTCGGGTACTGCGAGATTGCCACGTCGGCCTGCGGCCTCCTCGCAATGACAAACTTGATGGCATTGCGCCAATGAATTTGTGCCGTAAGTATTGCCACCCTGCAGGGCGCTCACAATCCGCAAGGGGCACGCCGCATCCGTAAGGCGGCAAAGCCGCCAACGGCTGCGCAGGGAACGCCGCTACAGACGCAATTGGTTTGTACGTTTTTATCGGCACCTTGTACGAACTGGAAGTGCCTTCCCGAGATTGCACCCCAAGGGCACTTCCTCGCGCTGCGCGCTCAGGGCGCCACGGCCCCTTCGGGGCCTCGCAATGACAAACCTTTGGCTTTCACCGTTTTATCGACAGCCTGCATTAGTCGACAGCATTGCGCCGGGAGGAGACAGCCCGGCCCCTACAACGGCCGTTCGTCAGCCCCGCCATTTTTCTTCTATTTTTCCACAAATGCCCGCCGGTGTCAACCCGGCGGGCATAAATTTTCAATTTTGTCACATGTTTTCCGGCCGGACGGAAATACTATCGCCGAAAAGAGGCGATGTCATGCAAAGCTTTGTCTGCGGCACGCGGCTGTGCTTCGGCGCGGACGCCCCCGCGGCCCTCGCCGGGCTGCACGCCGAGCGCGTGCTGCTCGTCACGGACCCCTATTTTGCCGAAAACGGCACGGCCGCGCGCTATGCCGCGGCCTTTCCCGGCGCGCAGGTCGAGATTTTCTCCGACGTCGCGCCCGATCCTCCGCTCTCTCTGGTGGCGCAGGGCGTCGCGCGCCTGCAGGCCCTGCGGCCGGACACCCTTCTGGCCCTCGGCGGCGGCTCCGCCATCGACTGCGCCAAGGGCATTGCCGCGCTCGGCGGCCTGCCCGTCCGCCTTGTGGCCGTGCCGACGACGTCCGGCAGCGGCTCGGAGGTCACGTCGTTCGCCATACTGACGCAGGGCGGCGTCAAGCACCCCCTCGTGGACCCGGCCCTGCGGCCGGAGCTGGCCATTCTGGACCCCGCCCTGCTCGAGGCTCTGCCCCCGCGCCTCATCGCGGAATCCGGCATGGACGCCGTTTCTCACTGTGTGGAGGCCGCGGCCGCACGCGAGGCCAGCCCCGTGACGGACGCGCTGGCCCACAGCGCCTGCCGGACGCTGCTGCGGCTGCTGCCGCGCTCGTTCGCGGGCGAGACGGCCGTGCGCAGAGACGTCCATCTGGCGGCCTCCATGGCGGCGCTGGCCTTTGACAATGCGGGCCTCGGCGCCTGCCATGCGCTGGCCCATGCCCTCGGCGGGCGCTTCCATGTGGCCCACGGCCGCCTGTGCGCCATGCTGCTGCCGCACGTCATCGCCCACCACGCTGCCGCGGACCCGCATCCCTATGCCGCCCTTGCCGCGGCCTGCGGCCTGCCCGGCGTGCGCGGCCTGACGGGGGCGATCGTCCGCCTGCGCGCCCGGCTCGGCCTGCCTGCAAGCCTGCCGGAGGCCGGGGTCCCGCGCGAGGCCGTATTGGAGGCTGAAACGGACGTGCTCGAGGCCGCGCTGGAAGACCCCTGCGCGGCGCAGGCCCCGGCTCCTCTGACCCATGACGCGCTGCAGGCCCTGCTGCGGCAGGTGCTGTGAGCGCGGAAACGCTGCTGTCCGTCGGCATCGACCTCGGCACGACGACGACGCAGCTCGTCTTTTCCCGCCTGACCGTCCGCAACGAGGGCTCGGCCTTCTCCGTGCCGAACTACACCGTCGCCGCGCGTGAGGTCCTGCGGCGCAGCGCCGTGCACTTCACCCCGCTGCGCTCGGAGCGCGAGCTGGACGCCGGGGCCATCGCCCGCATCGTGGACGCCGAATACGCCGCCGCAGGCATCGACCGCCGCGCCGTGCAGACCGGGGCCGTCATCATCACGGGCGAGACGGCCCGCCGCGAGAATGCCCGCGCCGTGCTTGAAGCGCTTTCCGGCTACGCCGGGGACTTTGTCGTGGCAACGGCCGGTCCCGCGCTGGAAAGCGCGCTGGCCGGGCGCGGAGCCGGGGCGGCGGATTATTCACAGGCACATGCCTGCACCGTCGTGAACCTGGACATCGGCGGCGGCACGACGAACATCGCCCGCTTCACGAACGGGGCCCTGACGGACACGGCCTGCCTGAACGTCGGCGGGCGGCTCGTCAAGCTGGAGCCGGACGGCCGCGTGACCTACGTCTCGCCCGTGCTGCGGCCGTTCGTGCCCTACGCCCCCGGCGACCGCCTGACGCCGCAGGACCTCGCGCCGGCCGTTTCCCTGCTCACGGAGCTTCTGGAGGAGGCCCTCGGCTTCCGCCCGGTATCCGATCCGGCGCGGCTGCGCCGCTTCGTCACGGACCGCCTGCCCGACCCCGCGCCCGGCGCGGTCTACAGCTTTTCCGGCGGTGTGGCCGACCTGATGGACGACCGGCCGCGCGAGCCGTTTGCCTACGGAGACCTCGGCGTGCTGCTCGGCCGGGCCGTGGCAAAAAGCGCCGTCGGCCCGCGCATCCCCGCGCGCGAGACCATCCGCGCCACCGTTATCGGCGCAGGCTGCCACGCCACGGAGCTTTCCGGCAGCACGGTCTATTTTGACCGCATCGCCTTTCCGCTGAAAAATCTGCCCGTCGCCGCCCTGACGCCGGAGGAGGAGCACCTCCCGCCCGCGCAGCTTGCACAGACCGTCCGGGCGCGGCTGGCCGTGTTTGAGGGAGGCCCGGCTGTTCTGGCCCTGCAGGGGCGGCGCGACCTGCGCTTTGCAGCGCTGAGCGCCCTTGCCGACGGGCTGGCCGGCGGCCTGCGCGGCAGGGACGGGCCGGTGCTCGTGGCCGTGGCGGCCGATGTGGGCAAGGCCCTCGGGCAGGCGCTTGCCGTGCGGCTGCCGGGCGTGCCGCTGCTGTGCCTCGACGGCGTGCAGCTCCCGCCTGGCAGCTACCTCGATGTCGCCGCCCCCATCGCGAATGGACAGGTCCTGCCGGTCGTGATCAAAACGCTGGTTTTTTGAGGATATGGAATCGCAGGGAGAACATGCCCCTCCCGGCGACGCACTGCTGCGATTAACAGGCTGTCATTAAAATGGCAAAAGCCAAAGGTTTGTCATTGCGAGGAGGCCAACGGCCGACGTGGCAATCTCGGGAAGGCACTTACCGCTCGTACAAACCATCGCCGACCGCACGCGCTGCCAAATTTGACTGTAGCGGCGGTCAGTGACCGCCTTGTACAGAGCCATTCAACGGCAGGAGGGCACTGGTGCACCGCCGCACTACCTGATGTGTCATTGCGAGGAGCGAAGCGACGTGGCAATCTCGCAGTACACAGTTGGATAACAGGAAGGCCCCGGCGAAAACGTAACTGCCTTCCCGAGATTGCACCCCAAGGGCACTTCCTCGCGCTTCGCGCTCAGGGCGCCACGTCGGCCGTTGGCCTCCTCGCAATGACAAATCAGGGAGCCTCACGCCATTTCATTTGTGCCACAGCCATTCCCCGCCGCCCCTACAATATCACGCGCAAATTATATATTTCCGATCGAATCTGAACGAATTTGAAAGAAGGGTACCATTTGAAGCTGAAGACGCTGCTGTTCGGCAAGACCTATGCCTTCCGCGATGTGAAGGACGTGCTTGCCAAGGCAAACGAGCCGAAATCCGGCGACCGGCTCGCCGGGCTGGCCGCCGAGAGCGCGCAGGAGCGCGTCGCCGCCAAGGCCGTGCTGGCGGAGCTGCTGCTGCGCGACCTGCGCGAGAACCCCGCCGTGCCCTATGAGCAGGACGAGGTCACGCGCATCATTCAGGACGACCTGAACGAGCGCATCTATGCGGAGATGCAGAACTGGACCGTCTCAGACCTGCGTGAGTGGATTTTGAGCGAGACCACGACGACGGCCGATCTCCGCCGCGCCTCGCGCGGCCTCACGAGCGAGATGGTCGCCGCCGTCTGCAAGCTCATGAGCGATCTTGATCTTATCTATGCCGCGCGCAAGATTCCGGTCACGGCCCACTGCAACACGACCATCGGCCTGCCGGGCACGCTGTCGTGCCGCCTGCAGCCGAACCACCCGACGGATGACGTCGACGGCATCCTCGCCTCCCTGCTCGAGGGCCTGAGCTTCGGCGCGGGCGACGCCGTCATCGGCCTGAACCCCTCGGGCGACACGGCCGAGAGCGTCCGCCGCGTGCTGACGCGCTTCGACGAGGTGCGCCGCCGCCACGGCATCCCCACGCAGATCTGCGTTTTGGCCCATGTGACGACGCAGATGCGCGCCATCGAGTCCGGCGCGCCCGCCGACCTCATTTTCCAGTCCATCGCAGGCTCGCAGAAGGGCAACACCGCCTTCGGCTTCGACGCGGCCACCATCGAGCAGGCTCGGCAGCTGGCGCTGACGCAGGGCACGGCCGAGGGGCCGAACGTGCTGTATTTCGAGACGGGGCAGGGCTCGGAGCTGTCGTCCGAGGCGCATTTCGGCACGGATCAGGTGACGATGGAGGCCCGCTGCTACGGCTTCGCGCGGCATTTTTCGCCGTTCCTCGTCAACACCGTCGTCGGCTTCATCGGCCCGGAGTACCTCTATGACGCGCGGCAGGTCCTGCGCGCCGGGCTGGAGGACCACTTCATGGGCAAGCTCTCCGGCATCCCCATGGGCTGCGACGCCTGCTACACGAACCACATGAAGGCCGACCAGAACGACATTGAAAAGCTCGCCGTCCTGCTGACGGCGGCTGGCTGCAACTACTTCATGGGCATCCCCCACGGCGACGACGTCATGCTGAACTACCAGACGACCGGCTTCCGCGAAACGGCCGCCCTGCGCGAGCTGTTCGGCCTGACGGCCATCGCGCCGTTCCAGCGCTGGCTCGAGCGCATGGGCTTCGTAGAGGACGGCAAACTCACCGCGCGGGCCGGAGACGGCTCGGCGCTGCTGTAAAGGAGGCGCGGCATGGATCGCGAAGAACTCAAGGCCATCGTGGCGCAGATGCTGCGCGAGCTTGCTCCCGCGCAAACGCCCCCGTCCCCGCCGCCCGTCAAGGGCGCGGAGACTGCCCCGGAAGCCCCGCCGGACGACGGCGTGCTGCCCGACCTCACAACGGTCGACCTGCGGGCGCAGTATCTCGTCCCGAACGCGGCCCACGGCGCGGAATTCCGCGCCCTCAAGGCCAAAACCCCCGCCCGCCTTGGCCTCGGCCGCTGCGGCGCGCGCTACCCCACGGCCTCGCTGCTGCGCTTCCGCGCCGACCACGCCGCCGCGCAGGACAGCGTCTTCTCCCTCGTGCCGGAGCGCTTCTGGGAGGAAAATCACTACCCCTTTGTGCAGACCATGTGCAAAAGCAAGGACGAATATCTGACCCGCCCGGACCTCGGCCGCCGCTTTGACGAAAGAAATCAGGCCGTCCTGCGCGACCTGCTCGCGGGGCAGCGCGTCGTGCTGGCCGTCGGCGACGGCCTGTCGTCCGCGGCCGTGCAGGCCAACGCCCCGGACTGCTGCGCCGCCATCCGGCAGGGCCTGCAGGCGCAGGGCCTCGAGCTGGGCCCCGTCCCCTTCATCCAGTTCTGCCGCGTCGGCGCGGGCGACCACATCGGCGACCTGACGGACTGCGAGGTCATCTGCCTGCTCGTCGGCGAGCGGCCCGGCCTTGTGACGAATGAGTCCATGTCTGCCTACCTGACCTACCGCCCACACACAGGCATTGCGGAGTCCTGCCGCACCGTCGTGTCGAACATCCACCGGCAGGGCGTATCCGCCGTGGAAGCCGGGGCGCATATCGCCTCGCTCATCGGCCGCATTCTGGCGCAAAAGGCCTCCGGCATCGGCCTGCGGGAGGACGGCGCATGACCGGCGCTCCCGTCCCCGTGCGGGTCCTGTGCGCCCGCACGATCGCAAACGTCAGTCCCGGCCTTTCCCGCGCACTTTCGCTCGATCCCGGTCAGAATTCGATCGCGCTGCTGGCGACGGACTGCGACGACGTCACCTACCTCGCGCTGGACGAGGCGACGAAGGCCGCGAACGTCTCCGTCGTCTACGGCCGCAGCCTCTACGCCGGGGCCGGGAACGCGCCCACGCCCCTGACGGGCGAGGTCATCGGCCTGCTCGCCGGGCCGACGCCCGCCGACGCCCGCAGCGGCCTTGCCGCCGCGCTGGCCTTCCTGCAGGACGGGCCGCGCTTCCGCGAGGCGGAAAACGGCGTTTTCTATCTTGCCCACTGCGCCGCGCGCACAGGGACGTACCTCTCCCGCGCGGCACACATTCCCGCGGGGCAGCCGCTGGCCTATCTCATCGCGCCGCCCGTCCCGGCCCTGCTGGGGCTGGACGCCGCCCTGAAGGCCGCAGGCGTCGAGCTTGCGGAATTCTATGCCCCGCCCACCGAAACGAACTTTGCCGGAGCCCTGCTCACCGGCACCCGCTCGGCCTGCCTTGCCGCCTGCACCGCCTTTGCCGGGGCGGTCTGTGAGGCGGCGGCCCGGCCGCTGGAAGCAGAAGGAACAAGGAGGAATGACCATGGAATTTGACCGCGATCTGCGCGCCCGGCAGGAGGTCCGCCTGCTGGCGCAGCAGGCGCAGCTGGCCTTTGAGGGCCTGCAGAAACTGGACCAGAGCGGCCTCGACCGCATCACGGAGGCGCTGTCCCGCGCGGGCGCCCTGCACGCGGCGGAGCTGGCGCGGGAGGCCTGCGCCGAAACGGGCTTCGGCAATGAGCGCGACAAGACGGAGAAGAACCGCTTCGCCGCCGTCCGCGTGTTCGAGGCCATCCGGGGCCTGCGCACCGTCGGCATCCTGCGGCGGGACGACGAGCGCCGCGTCTGGGACGTCGGCGTGCCCGTCGGCGTCATCGCGGGCATCGTGCCCTCGACGAACCCGACGTCCACCGTGATCTACAAATCCCTCATCGCCCTGAAGGCGGGCAGTCCCATCGTCTTCTCGCCCCATCCGCACGCCGTGCGCTGCACGCTCCACGCCGCCCGCCTCATGGCGGAGGCCGCCGAGGCCGCCGGGTGCCCGAAGGGCGCGATCTCCTGCCTGACGATGCCGTCCCTGGACGCCGTGCAGGAGCTGCTGCACGCCCCGCAGGTGCGCCTCATCCTGGCCACAGGCGGCGGGGCCATGGTCCGTGCGGCCTATTCGTCCGGAAAGCCCGCCATCGGCGTTGGCGCGGGCAACGGCCCGGCCTATATCCACCGCTCGGCCGACATCCCCCGCGCCGTGCGGGACATCCTCCGCTCGAAGACGTTCGACAACGGCACGGTCTGCGCCTCGGAGCAGAGCGTCATCGTCGAGCGCTGCTGCGAGGCCCGCGTCCGCGAGGAATTCCGGAAGCAGGGCTGCTATTTCCTGAACACGGAGGAGGCCGGACGCGTGGCGCGGCTGCTGCTCCGCCCGGACGGCACGATCAATCCGAAGGTCGTCGGCAGGACGGCCTGCGCCGTGGCGCGCATGGCGGGCGTGACCGTGCCGGAGTCCACGCCCGTGCTGCTGGCAAACGAGACGGAGGCCGGGCCGGCGCGGCCCTATTCCCGCGAGAAGCTCTGCCCCATTCTGGCGTTTTTCGTCGAGGAGGACGAGGACACCATCCTCCGCCGCATCTGCGAGGTGCTGGCGGGCGAGGGCGCGGGCCACACGTTCGTCCTGCACGCAAAGGACGAGGCCGTCGTCCGCCGCTTCGCGCTGACCGTGCCCGTTTCGCGCTTTCTCGTCAATGTGCCCGCGTCGCTCGGCGGCATCGGCGCGGAGACGGCCCTGTTCCCCGCGCTCACGCTCGGCTGCGGCGCGGTGGGCGGCAGCTCGTCGTCCAATAACATCGGCCCGCTCGACCTCATCAACCTCCGCCGCGTGGCGTGGGGAAACGAAAAGCCCGAACCGCCGCAGCCCGAAGCGCCCGCGCAGCCTGAGCCGGACAGCGCGCTCATCGCGCGCCTGACCGAGGAGATCCTGAAAAAACTACGATAAACGGAGGAACCAGCAATGAATGTCAACACGAATGCCCTTGGAATGGTCGAAACGCGCGGCCTTGTCGCCGCCATCGAAGCCGCGGACGCCATGGTGAAGGCCGCAAACGTCCAGCTCGTCGGCAAGGAGCAGGTCGGCGGCGGTCTCGTCACCGTCATGGTGCGCGGCGACGTCGGCGCGGTCAAGGCCGCAACGGACGCGGGCGCAGCGGCCGCCGAGAAGATCGGCGAGCTCATCTCCGTCCACGTCATCCCGCGCCCGCACACCGAGGTCGACGGCATCCTGCCCCATGGCCGCGACGCGGCCCCGGCCTGATGCTCTATACCGAGGAGGCCGTCCGCGCGGGGCTGCGCGTGCGGGACGGGCGGCGCGTGTTCTATCTGCCGGAGGGCAGCCGCCTGACCCCGGCGGCGCGCGACTGGCTCCGGCAGGAGGGCGTGACGGTCGTGCCGCATGCCGAAACGCCCCCGTCCGCCTACCGCACGCCGGACGGCGCAGCATTTGCCGAAAAGCCGGAGCACATGACCCACCTGCGCGGCAATATTCTTATTCCGAAGACGCACCCGCGCATCGCCTTCCGCGGCGGCATCGACACGCTGGAGGCTGAGCTGCTGCTGTGCGCGCAGGCGGCGGACGGCCCGCTGCGCCAGACGCTCTGCGCCATGCTGGACTTCGTCCGCAGCCTCATCCGCGCCGACGTGCTGGACGAGCCGGTGCAGGCCGTCCGCTTCCTCGGGCTGGACGGCGACGGTCTGCGTGAGCACAGCCACCACCCGGAGCGCGAGGAGGGCCAGCCGCACTTTCTCCCCGCGCCGGAGGACCCGCCCATCCTGCTGCGGCTCAACCGCCTGCGCACCGCCGTGCGGCAGACGGAGCTGCTGGCCTGCCATGCCTTTTCCCGGCCGGACGGCACCCTCGCCCGCCCCGATCTCGTCAAGGCCCTCAACCGTCTGTCCAGCCTGTGCTGGATCCTCATGATCCGGGTCAAGCGGGGTGGGCAAGTGTAGAATGGATCATTGAGCGTGGAATGCATAAGGCCTCCAGATTTGTCATTGCGAGGGCGCTTTGCGCCCGTGGCAATCTCGGGAAGGCACTGCCGATTTGTACCGACCGCCGGGCAAACGCACGCGCCTTGTAGGGGCCGGGCT
>ERZ856578.659-NODE-659-length-70269-cov-17.892267_pt1 | contig 70269 bp, 65 predicted proteins | sample MGYA00514384_ERZ856578 | MGnify/ENA primary metagenome ERZ856578 (study PRJEB29103, sample SAMN06111958) | human gut metagenome | biome: human gut; feature: ankylosing spondylitis patient; material: healthy_person | host: Homo sapiens | place: China:Hangzhou... | reverse complement strand
TGGATGCCGGGGGCGAGAGAAAGCCCGCGGATGCCTGGGAGGAGAAAGTCTGGATGCCGGGGGCGAGAGAAAGCCCGCGGATGCCTGGGAGGAGAAAGTCTGGATGCCGGGGGCGAGAGAAAGCCCGGATATATGGGAAGAAAAAGCCCGCGGATGCCGGACTGTTACATTTTGCCCCGGAGATCCGGAAATGGCACCAAAGAGACCTTTGGGGTCTCTTTTTTGTGTCGGAAAGTACGATTTGCAAGTCGGAATGTACGTTTTGCAAGGGTCCGAAACGGCTTGAGGAGTAACTTTGAATACTGCAATCTCAAATGTTAACCTCAAACACTCGGAACTATGAGCAATTCTACAACTACTTTCTCGAACGACACCGCGTGGAAAGCCTTCAAGTACTCCGTAAAATTCGTATGGTGGTGCATCAAGGCGCTGTTCAAGGTCATCGGATTCCTCTTCATCGGTTACAAGAAGTACAAGGAGCACAAGGCCCGCAAGGCGGCCGAACGGGCTGCCGAGGCGGCGGCCGAGCGGGCGGCCGAAGCGGCCGCCGAGCAGGAACGGATCGCAGCGGCTTCGGCTGCGCAGGCTTCGGCCCCGGCAGCACAGGCAACGGCCCCGGTTGATCCGGTGGCGGCTCCGGCTGCGGACTCAACGAACGTGAAACCCGAATAGTCCGCGAGCCATGAAACGCTTGTTGTTGCTGCTTGCGGGGCTCTTCGCCCTGCTGCCGCTCACGCTCGATGCCCAGGTCTACCGGGTGGACCCCGTCCCGTCGTTTTCCGAGGTGCGTGCCTACGAATGGAACGAACAGGCCGGCAAGGCCGATTACGGCAAACGGATCACGCTGCCTGCGGATGCCGAGGTGCGGCTCCTCGATACGCTCGAAGGGCATGGCGGCGTGCTGGTGCGCTACGAAGACCGCAAGGTCATGATGTATCCCGCGGACCTCGCGTGGGATGACGAACTCAACGAGGAGGGGATGCCCGACTACATCACGGAGCGGACCCGCCTGAAAGGGCTGGGACACTTCGCGCTCCATTCGGGCGTGAGCCGCTGGGCGCACAGCTACCAGCCGGCGTGGATGATCGTCATCATCCTGCTCGTCGTCACGGCCATGGCGTGGAGCCCCTCGTTTCCCGCCTCGCTCAGGGCCTTCCTGCTTGTCGGCGGACTGATCGCCGTGGCGCTCATCGAGACCTTCTGGGGCGCGGTGCTCAAGGGAGGCGTGGGATGGTTGAGCGATCACGACTCGATGGGGTGGCTCCGCACGTTCTTTCAGGTGCTGGGCTACTTCGTGATCGTCGCCTGGCAGGTGGTGCTCGTCAGCCAGGCCCGCCGCTTCATCTGCACGCAGGCCGGTGTCGAGGAGGACCGCATCCGCCTGCGCTGGGCCGTGCTGCTGCCCCTGCCGCTGATGCTCGTCGTGCTCATCGTCCTCTCGATCGTCTCGACGGACGTTATCGCCACGATCGCCGCCCTCGGCGTCGGCATTGCCTTCATCATCTTCAACCTGATCCGCTTCTTCCGCGTCATGGGCCCGACGTGGGGACTGGCCTTCCTGCTGCTCTACGTCGCGCTGCTTCTCAGCACGCTCGTCCTCATTCCGGTAACCATCATGCTGGGGCTCTACGTGTTGGGCGTCCTCATCACGGTCGGAGCGGTCGTCTTCTTCATCGCCTGGGCCATGGGCGACCATGTCGAGAAGATCGACGGCAAATACTACAAGGTACCCAACCTGCCGATGTGACGGAGCATCGGCCATCGGTCGCGGGGTGCGGGGCTGCGGGCTCCGCACCTCTTTTTTCTATCGGGCTGGAATCCGCGCAGGTTGTCCGTCGCTGCTGCCGGTAAATTTGCCGCGGGATAAATTTGCTGCGACGGAGGCTTTGCACTATCTTTGCGGCATCTATGAGTGAAGTCAGAGCAAAAAAGGCGCTGGGCCAGCATTTTCTGGTCGACCTGAACATCGCGCGCAAGATCTGCGACGCCCTCGGTGGCGGCGATGCGCCGTCGGCTGCGGCGGCCGTGCTGCCCGATCCCGCCCCTGTGCTGGAGGTGGGGTGCGGCATGGGGGTGCTGACGCAGTTCCTGCTGCGGCGCCGCGACATCGTGACGTGGGGTGCCGAGATCGACTCGGAGAGCGTCGCCTACCTCCATGCGCACTACCCGGAGTTCACGCCCCGGCTCATCGAGGGGGACTTCCTGAAGCTCGACCTGCGGGCGCTCTTTCCGCAGGGGCTGAAGATCATCGGCAACTTCCCCTACAACATCTCGTCGCAGATCTTCTTCAAGGTGCTCGAGAACCGCGACCTCGTGCCCGAGTGCGTGGGCATGATCCAGAAGGAGGTCGCCGTGCGGCTTGCCGAGGGTCCCGGATCGAAGGAGTACGGCATCCTCTCGGTGCTGCTGCAGGCGTGGTACGACATCGAGTACCTCTTTACGGTCAACGAGACGGTTTTCAATCCGCCGCCCAAGGTCAAGAGCGCCGTCGTGCGGCTGCGACGCAACGCCACCGTGCGGCTCGACTGCGACGAGCGGCTCTTCGTCCGCGTCGTGAAGGCTTCGTTCGGGCAGCGTCGCAAGATGATCCGCAACTCGCTGCGCGCGGCGTTCGGCGATTTCGGCGGGGCCGAGCACCCCTTCTTCACGCGGCGCGCCGAGCAGCTTTCGGTCGCCGACTTCGTCGAGCTGACCCGCTGGGTCGATGTACATACCGCGCTCTGATCGCCAGCCGGCAGAGATAGAGACCGCCCCGGACTCGCATGGTCCGGGGCGGTCCTGTTTTGGGTATGTGCGGCCCTGCGCGGATCAGAGGTCGCCCGCCACGACCGTGACGAGCTCCTCGCGCGCAAGATACTTGCGGGCCAGACGCTGCACGTCGGCGGGCGTCATCGCGCGGATGCGGCGCAGGTTTTCGTCGATGATGCCGTTGTCCGAGCCGCAGAGGATGTTCTCGATCGTCACGTCGGCGATGCCGAACGGACCGTCGAGGATGCGCATCATCTCGCCGGCCATCATGTTCTTGACCAGCGCCAGCTCCTCCTCGGGCATGGGCTCCGTGCGCAGCCGCTCGATCTCGGCGTAACAGGCCTCGAGTGCCGGCCGTGTGACGTCGGTGCCGACCTGCGTGGCGATGGCGAAGTAGCCTTCGCGCTCGAAGTTGACCATTGCCGCGACGACGCCGTAGGTGTAGCCGTGCTCCTCGCGCAGGTTCTGCATCAGGCGCGAACCGAAGTAGCCGCCCAGCGCCGTTGCCACGACCTGCATGCCCACGAAGTCGGGGTGCTGGCGCGGGAAGAGCAGGCGGCCGATGCGCAGCGACGACTGCACGGCCCCCGGGTGTGCGACCCGCACGTCGTGCGTGGTCTCGATCGGCGGAAAGACCGCGGCGGAGCTCTCCGTGCCGCGGGGCAGAGCTCCGGCCAGCGCCTCGACGGCGGCGCGCTCCGTTGGGCCGATGCGGCCGCTGCAGACGACGATGCACCGCTCGGCCGTGTAGTAACGGCGGTAGAAGGCCTCGACCTCGCCGCGCGTGAGGCGGTCGTAGGCCTCGGCGGGCGACGAGGTGCCGTAGGGATGGCGGGCGCCGAACAGCGCCGCGGCAAAGGCTTCGCGGGCCTCGACGTCGACCTTCGTGCGGTCGATCTCGAGCCGCTGCCGCCGCTTGGCGCAGTAGGTGCGCAGCTCCTCCTCGGGGAAGGTCGGGCGGAGCAGGATCTCCGCGGCGATGCGGAGCGTCTCGGCGGCGAACTTCGAGAGCATGGCGAAGTTGATGTAGGCGTAGTCGCGGTCGAGGTTGACGTCGTACCACGAGCCGTAGAAGTCGAGCTGTTCGGCGATCTCCTGCGCCGTCATCGAGCGGGTCCCCTCCGAGAGGAGGTTTGCCGCGGTCGAGGCGGAGAAGGGCGCCTGCTGCACGGCCGAGCCGGCGCGGAAGACGAACGAGACGCGCAGCACCTCGAACTCGTCGGCCGGGAGCAGGTAGAGCGTTGCGCCGTTCGGCAGCTGGTGGCGTTCGGCACGGGCAACGTCGACCGATGCCGGGGTCACGGGTTGCGGATGTATCATTTCTTTGCCTTGTATATCAATGTATTGCTGTTCTCCGGACGGAGCACCCTGCGGCAGAAGTCGCGGATGGCATCGTTCGTCACGGCGCGGTAGCGGGCCACCTCGCCGTTGATGAGCGGCAGGTCGCCGAGCATCTCGTAGAAGCCGAGGTTCATCGCCTTGTTCATGACATTCAGCTCGCCGAAGAGCGTGTTGGCCTCGAACTTGTTGCGCACCTTCTCCAGTTCGTACTCCGTCGCGGCGTCGCGCACGAGCGCCTCGATCTCTTCGCGGAAGGCCTCCTCGACCTGTGCCGGGGTTGTGTCGGGCAGCAGCTGCCCGGTGAAGACGAAGAGCCCCGGGTCGATGTCGCCCGTGACGTAGGCGTTCACCGACGAGAGCAGGCGCCGCTGCTTGACGAGCCGCTGGTAGAGACGCGACGAGTCGCCGCCCGAGAGCAGGTCCGAGACCAGGTCGCCGACGAAAAATTCGGCCGAGGTGCGCCCGCCCATGTGGTAGGCGACCGAGACCGTCGTGGCCGGGACGTCGCGCTCGACCTCCTCGCGCCGCGCAGCCTCCTGCGGCGGCTCCTGCGGAATCGGCACGGTCGGATGCGGCCGGTCTGCCAGAGGGGCGAACCACCGCCCGGCAAGTTCGAGCATGCGCTCCTCGTCCAGATCGGCCGAGATCGAGAGGATGGCGTTCGAGGGGTGGTAGTAGGTGCGGTAGAAGGCCTGCACCTCCTCCATTGTCGCGTCGGCGATGTGGTCGGGCGAGAGACCGATCGTCGCCCAGCGGTAGGGGTGCACGCGGTAGCTGAGCGCGCGCAGCAACATCATCTGGTCGCCGTAGGGCTGGTTGAGGTAGCGCTGGCGGTACTCCTCGATCACCACGCGCTTCTCCGTTGCGAGCTTCCCGGGCGTGAGCTCCAGCCCCTGCATGCGGTCGCTCTCGAGCCACAGCGCCGTCTCGATGTTGTCGCGCGGCAGCGTGATGTAGAAATCCGTGTAGTCGTTGTTCGTGAAGGCGTTGTTGTCGCCCGAGGCCATCTGCACGGGCAGGTCGAACGACGGCACCTCGCGCGTGCCGCGGAACATGAGGTGCTCGAACAGGTGGGCGAAGCCCGTGCGCGCGGGGTGCTCGTTGCGCGCCCCGACCCGGTAGAGCAGGTTCACCGCGGCGAGCTTCGAGCTGCGGTCGCGGTTGACGACGACGGTGAGTCCGTTGTCGAGCGTTTTGCGTTTGTAGGGAATCATGCCTGCAAAGATAATGCAAAGCGCGTGCGCGGCAATGCGCCGCCCGGCCTTTTTGCCGCTGCCCGGCCTTTTTGTCTCCGCCCGGCCTTTTTGTCGCTGCCCGCGGCCGTCCCGCCGGGCGGCGCTTTTGCTCCGGCGCCGGGGGTGCGCGGCTAACCGGCTATTGGTTAACCACTTTGCAACTCGGTGATTCAGCGTTTGTTTGCTGTTATTCGGCTAACACTCCGACGATGAGCTGTTTCGCACTCCGAAATGTCAAAAAATTACAGTTATTTGAATAAAAATAGGGGTGATTTTTGCGCCGAATTTTCTATCTTTGCATCGCACTTATTTTGGAATAGACCCGACGGAAACGGAAAAAACACACAAATATCCTCTAAAATTCCAACAAAATGGCAGAAAAGAAATTTATCACCTGTGATGGTAACTACGCTGCGGCCCATGTGGCTTACATGTTCTCGGAGGTTGCAGCCATCTATCCCATCACGCCTTCTTCGACGATGGCCGAACTCGTGGACGAGTGGGCCGCGCAGGGCCGCAAGAACATCTTCGGCGAGACGGTGAAGGTCGTGGAGATGCAGTCCGAGGCCGGTGCCGCCGGCGCCGTGCACGGCTCGCTGCAGAGCGGTGCCCTCACCACGACGTTCACCGCGTCGCAGGGTCTGCTGCTGATGATCCCCAACATGTACAAGATCTCGGGCGAGCTGCTCCCGGGCGTCTTCCATGTTTCGGCACGTGCGCTGGCCGCCCAGTCGCTGTCGATCTTCGGTGACCATCAGGATGTCATGGCTACCCGCCAGACGGGCTTCGCCATGCTGGCTACCTCGTCCGTACAGGAGGTCATGGACCTCGCGGGCGTCGCCCACCTCGTGGCGCTGAAGGCCCGCGTGCCGTTCCTGCACTTCTTCGACGGATTCCGCACCTCGCACGAGATTCAGAAGATCGAGCTCATCGACGAGGCTGCACTGACGGCCATGCTCGACCGCGACGCCCTGAAGGCCTTCCGCGCCCGTGCGCTCAATCCCGAGCACCCCGTGACGCGCGGTACGGCCCAGAACCCCGATATCTACTTCCAGACGCGTGAGGCGGCTAACAAGTTCTATGAGGCGGTGCCCGACATGGTGGCCGAGACGATGGCCCGTATTTCGGAGATCACCGGCCGCAGCTACAAGCCGTTCGTCTACTACGGGGATCCCGAGGCCGAGCACATCATCGTGGCCATGGGCTCCGTGACGGAGACCATCAAGGAGACGGTCGACTACCTGCGCGCCAAGGGCGAGAAGGTCGGCGTCATCACCGTACACCTCTACCGTCCCTTCGCGGTCAAGTACCTCATGGAGGTGCTGCCCGCGAGCGTGAAGCGCATCTGCGTGCTCGACCGCACGAAGGAGCCCGGCGCCAACGGCGACCCGCTCTACCTCGACGTCGTGGAGGCCTTCGCCACGGCCAAGTCGCTGCCCTGCGGCCAGATGCCGCTCATCATCGGCGGCCGCTACGGCCTCTCGTCGAAGGATACGACGCCCGCACAGATGCTGGCCGTCTTCGAGAACCTCAAGCTCAACGAGCCCAAGAACCAGTTCACGGTCGGCATCACCGACGACGTGACGTTCCGTTCGCTGCCCGTCGGCGAGGAGATCTCGCTGGCCAAGCCCGGCACGTTCGAGGCCCTCTTCTTCGGTCTGGGCGCCGACGGTACGGTGGGTGCCAACAAGAACTCGATCAAGATCATCGGCGGCACGACGAACAAGTACTGCCAGGCCTACTTCTCCTACGACTCGAAGAAGTCGGGCGGCTACACCTCGTCGCACCTGCGCTTCGGCGACCTGCCCATCACCTCGCCCTACCTGGTGACCACGCCCGACTTCGTGGCCTGCCACGTGCCCTCGTATGTCGACAAGTACGACGTGCTGAAGGGACTGAAGGCCGGCGGTTCGTTCCTGTTGAACTCGGTGCATGACGCCGAGACGACCTGCGCGACGCTGCCCGACCACATGAAGGCCTACATCGCCAAGAACAAGATCAACTTCTACATCATCAACGCCACGAAGATCGCCGCCGAACTGGGTCTGGGTTCGCGCACGAACACCATCATGCAGTCGGCCTTCTTCAAGATTGCCAACGTCATTCCGTTCGAGAAGGCCGTCGAAGAGATGAAGCACGCCATCCTGAAGTCCTACGGCAAGAAGGGCGAGGATATCGTCAACATGAACTATGCGGCTGTGGATGCCGGCGGCAACGCCGTCGTGAAGATCGACGTGCCGGCCGAGTGGGCCTCGATCGAGGACAAGGGCTTCGTGCACGCCTCGAACGCCGCTGCTCCGGAGTTCGTCCGCAAGATCGTCGAGCCGATCAACGGCCTGAAGGGCGATGACCTGCCCGTTTCGGCCTTCAACGGCCGCGAGGACGGCACGTGGGAGAACGGTACGGCCGCCTACGAGAAGCGCGGCGTGGCCGTGAAGGTCCCCGTCTGGAAGATCGCGAACTGTATCCAGTGCAACCAGTGCGCCTATGTCTGCCCGCACGCCGTGATCCGTCCGTTCCTCGCTACGGAGGCCGAGGCCGCCGCATCGGGTGTCGAATGGAAGCAGGGTCTGGGTGAGACGAAGGAGTACAAGTTCCGCATCCAGATCTCGCCGCTCGACTGTACGGGTTGCGGCAACTGCGTCGACATCTGCCCCGCCAAGGAGAAGGCGCTCGAAATGCGTCCGCTCGAGGAGCAGCTTCCGCAGCAGAAGAACTGGGACTACATCACGAAGAACATCGGCTACAAGCAGGTGGTCGACAAGACCAAGTCGGTCAAGAACCTCCAGTTCTCGCAGCCGCTCTTCGAGTTCTCGGGAGCCTGCGCCGGCTGCGGTGAGACGCCCTACATCAAGGCCATCTCGCAGCTCTTCGGCGACAAGATGATGGTTGCCAACGCGACGGGCTGTACGTCGATCTACTCGGGTTCGGCCCCCTCGACGCCCTACTGCACCAACGCCAAGGGTCAGGGTCCCGCCTGGGCCAACTCGCTCTTCGAGGACAACGCCGAGTTCGGTCTCGGCATGCACATCGGCGTGGAGAAGCTCCGCGACCGCATCCAGGCAACGATGGAGGAGGCCATTGCCAACTGCGACAAGTGCTCCGACGAGCTCAAGGGCGTCATGAAGGAGTGGATCGCCAACCGCGGTTCGTCGTCGAAGTCGGCCGAAGTGACCGAGCGTCTCGTCCCGATGATGGAGGCCTGCGGCTGCGACTACTGCAAGAAGATTCTCGAACACAAGGACTGGCTCGTCAAGAAGTCGCAGTGGATCATCGGCGGCGACGGCTGGGGCTACGACATCGGCTACGGCGGCGTGGACCACGTGCTGGCTTCGGGTCAGGATGTCAACATCCTCGTCGTGGATACCGAGGTTTACTCCAATACGGGCGGTCAGTCGTCGAAGGCTACGCCGGTAGGTGCCGTTGCGAAGTTCGCATCGAGCGGCAAGCGCATCCGCAAGAAGGACCTCGGCGCCATGGCCATGACCTACGGTTATGTCTACGTGGCCCAGGTTTCGATCGGCGGTTCGCAGCAGCAGCTCTTCAACGTGCTGAAGGAGGCCGAGGCCTATCCCGGACCGTCGCTCGTGATCGCCTATGCTCCGTGTATCAACCACGGTATCAAGGGCGGCATGACCCGCACGCAGACGGTGGGCAAGGAGGCCGTAGCCTGCGGTTACTGGCACCTGTGGCACTACAACCCGCTGCTCGAGCAGCAGGGCAAGAACCCCTTCGTGCTCGACTCGAAGGAGCCCGACTGGTCGAAGTTCCGCGACTTCCTGATGAAGGAGGTGCGCTACACCTCGCTCCAGAAGTCCTTCCCGGCCGAGGCCGAGGAGCTCTTCGCCGCAGCCGAGGAGAACGCCAAGTGGCGCTACAAGGGTTATGTACGCCTCTCGAAGATGGAGTACTGATCCCTTTGAGATACGATCGTGAGCAGCCGCGACCCGGAATCCGGGCCGCGGCTCTCTTTTTGCGCTGCCGAACGGCCGGCGGGATGCCCGCTGCGGAAGTTTGCGGTTCGGTGCGGAATGCGTAATTCCGGCGCGGGTGCACGGCGGCCAGGCCGGCTGAAAAACCGGCGGCGGGAGTTTGCCGTTCGACGCGGATTGTGTAACTTTGGTGCGCGTTTTGCTGATTTGCCGAACGACTGTGGATTTTTATGTTGTCAAATATCTTTTGCCCTATGAAAAAGCTCTTTGCAGCCGCCGCGCTGCTCCTTGCGATGACCGCCTGCGGCGGCACGCACGACACCCCGCTGGAGGGGACGACCTGGAAACTGGCCTCGATGGAGGCAATCCCCGCTTCGGCGGTCGATGCCGAACCCGATTTCTTTACACTGTGGTTTGATGCGACCGATACGCTCGTCTCGGGACGCACGAACTGCAATCGCTTCTTCGGCAAATATGCGCTCGACGGGCACCGGCTGGAGATGAAGAACCTCGGCATGACCCGTATGGCCTGCCCCGATTTGCAGTACGAGGAGGCCTTCGTGCGGATGCTCGACGAGGTGAACCGTTACGGAATCAGGGAGGGTAAACTGACCTTCTATGACGGGGATCGGGCACTGGCTACGTTCCGCTCGGTGGACCCCGCCGCCATGCAGCAGTAACTGGTCCTGCAGACGGTCCGCACGGAGCGGCCGCAAACGAAAACCTCGTCCAGCGGACGGGGTTTCTTGTTTCCTTATTCTTATGCCGTGACCTCCTCCGGCTGGCATGTTTCGGACGGGCAGATCTCCATGCGGAAAAACTCTTCGAGCGTGATTTCGTAGTAGTCGCACAGATCGGCCAACGTCGAGATCGACATGTTGCCGCGGCCCGATTCGATTCGTGCGATGTTGATGTCCGTGTCGATGTAGACGTCCATCTGGGAAAGTCCGTGGTTTCGGCGCAGCAGTTTGAGGCGGGCGATCACTTCGCCGACTACCTTGTCATTGTGTCTTTCCCGTTTCATACAACAAAGTACAGCAATCTTGGGATATTTTTCGCCGACGGTCGTGTCAGTGCCGAAATTTTGGCTATATTTGTACGACAGGTTGGCCGGGCTGCCGTGCAGTTCCGGTTCGACGGGTGATTTGTGCGGAAATCTTTCCGCAAATTGCGGGACGGCGGCAGGATGAGGCGTCACGATATCCGGTTCCCCTTGCGGGGCCGAGTGTGGGCTGCCGTCCCGTTTTTTTGTGCCTGCCCCTTGCGTAGAGAGTGGGCTACCGTCCCGTTTTTTTGTGCCCGTACCCGCGCATGGGAGCGATCCGCCGTGCGGAGCATGGCCTGCCGACAGCGGGTGGAATAGCCGGTCTGTGCGGGGCGGAATGTCCGGTCTGCGCGGGGTGGCCTATGTGGCGGAGGTGCCGGGCATGCGCCGCAGGTGTCGCGGGCGGGAGGCGGAACGTCCCGGTCCGCTGACGGAGGCTCCCGGAGGCGGGCCGGGTCGGGATATGTCTCCAGAAGTGCCCGCCGGGCGCGAAAGGATTCCGGGAAACGGGCTGCATCCGCCGCGGCGCGCTGGCGGCAGCGTCCCGGGCCGGGTGGAAGGCGCATCCCGGCGTCGGAGGGAAAACAAAAAGCGGTTTTCGTGAGAAAACCGCTTTTGTCGTATGACCGGATGCGTTACTCGCTCAGCGGAGTTACGCTCACGTAGGACCGGCCTTCGCTCTTCTTGCAGAACTCGACGGTTCCGTCCACGAGTGCGAACAGCGTATGATCCTTGCCCATGCCTACATTCTCGCCGGCGTTGTGAACCGTGCCGCGCTGACGGACGATGATGTTGCCCGCCTTTGCGAACTGACCGCCGAACAATTTGATGCCGAGTCGCTTGCTTTCCGACTCACGGCCGTTCTTGGAACTACCTACACCTTTCTTGTGTGCCATGTCTTTTCGGTTTTAAAGGTTTATGCAACGATTTCTTCCACGAGGACCTGCGTCAGTGCCTGGCGATGGCCGTTGCACTTCTGGTATCCCGTTCTGCGCTTCTTCTTGAAGACCAGGACCTTGTCGTCCTTCAGATGCTTCAGGATCTTGCATTTTACCGTGGCGCCTTCTACAACAGGTGCGCCGACTTTGACCTGACCGTCGTTGTCTGCGAGCAGGACCTTGTCGAAACTTACGGACGAGTTTTCTTCGCCCTGGAGACGGTGAACATAAAGTTTCCGACCTTTCTCAGCCTTGAACTGCTGACCTGCAATCTCTACTATAACGTACATTAATTCGTTGGTTATGTGTTGAAACATAATTCGGAGTGCAAATATACGCATAATTATCTTATAAACAACAGCCCCGGCAAAAATTTTTCCGCCGCGGCGCCTCTGGCACGGTTTTGGGCGGCGAAGCGTGCGGCCGCGGTGTGCTTTTTGTCGGCGGAGTTGTCCTTTTCCGGCAGGGGCGCCGCCCGCGGAGCGCCCCGACGGGGCCGTTCCTGCGGCGGACCGGGCGCGCCATCTTGCTGTCCGGCTGCCTGATGCGGCGCCGGAGGGTTGCGGCGGAGACCGTTTCCGGCGCGGCGGCAGGCGCTCCGGGCGCCCGGCGGAGGCGGCAAATTGAGTGTTAAAAATTTCACAGTCTCATAAATTCTCCTTATCTTTATGCCTGTCAAAAGCAGTGACCTCAATAAAAAGCGCGATACGATGATCAACGACAAGGTGAGGATGTATCTGCTGCCGCCCCTGTTCAACGCGGCAGTCAGGGCCGGAGCCGCCATCATGCACGTATACAAGAATCGGGACGATTACGACATAAGCCTCAAGAACGACCGGACACCCATTACGCTGGCCGACCGCGTGGCCCACAAGACCATCCGCGAGTACCTCGGGCCGACGCGCATTCCCATTTTGAGCGAGGAGGGGCGCGAGATGCTCTACGACGAGCGCCGCAACTGGGAGCTCTACTGGCTGGTCGATCCGCTGGACGGCACCGTGGAGTTCATCAAGGGCAACAACGAATTTACGGTCAACATCGCGCTCATGGAGAACAACGTCTGCATGGGGGCGGTGATTTACGTGCCCTATTTCGAGAAGATCTACGTCGCGGGCCGCGACTCGGGGACCTACCTCAAGGAGCATGTCGCGCCCGACGCCGCGGCGGACTACACCTACGAGCGGATCGTCGGGGACTGGACGCCGCTGCCGCTGGCCTCGGAGGCGCACCACGACCACCTGCGCGTCGCCGTGTCGCGGTCGCACCAGACGCCCGAGACGCACGAGTACATCGCCCGTCTGCGGGCGACCCATCCCGATCTGGAGGTCATCGAGCAGGGCAGTTCCTACAAGTTCTGCCTGCTGGCCGAGGGGCGCATCGACTACTATGTCCGCACGACCCATACCTACGAGTGGGACACGGCGGCCGGGGAGCTGATCCTTGCCGAGGCGGGAGGCTCGACGCGCACGTTGCCCGACGACGGGGTGCTGCGCTACAACGAGGCCGATCTGCACAATCCCTGGTTCCACTGCCGGTCGAAATACTGCAAGCTGTAGGCTGCCGTCGCAACGACCGGCCCCGCTTGCGCGCCGATACGACATGCCCCGGCGGACGGATGTCCGGCCGGGGCCTTTTTGTCGGCGGGGTTTGCCCCGGGCCTTTTTGTCGGCGGGGTTTGCCCCGGGCCTTTTTGTCGGCGGGGTTTGCCCCGGGCCTTTTTGTCGGCGGGGGTTGTCCCGGGTCTTTTTGTCGGCGGGGGTTGTCCTGGGCCTTTTTGTCGGCGGGGGTTGTCCCGGGCCTTTTTGTCGGCGGGGGTTGTCCCGGGCCTTTTTGTCGGCGGGGGTTGTCCCGGCCTTTTTGTCGGCGGAGTTTGCCCCGGGGCCTTTTTGTCGGCGGGGGTTGTCCCGGGCTTTTTGTCGGCAGAGGTGCCCGGAGACTTGTGCGTGCGGCTCCTCCGGGAACTTGTGCGTGCGGCTACTTGTGTTCGATGTCGCAGGCGCCGCAGTTGCCCGAGCAGCCGGGCAGCGCCGCGCCGCTTTCGGAGCACTCCGCCGTGCCGTCCGCCTCGCGCGTCTCCTGCACGGCGCACTTGATGCCCAACCGCTGCATGTCCTTGTTGGTGGAGATTTCCGAGTCGATGTGGTGACCCTTGAAGATCAGCGTCAGCGACATGCCGACAACGAAGAGCGCGACGGCCGCAATGGCGCAGAGAATGACGATTAACCAGCCTGGCATGATATGCAAATTTTACGCCCCGTAAATTTGGGCTTTCGGGGACAAATGTATACATTTGTAGGATAAATTGCAAAAATGTTGCCTGCAAACGCCGACCTTCCCATGCCGCTGCGGGCAACGGCCTCACAAACGAAACCGAATCTATGAAAATCGTGATAGCGGGCGCCGGCGAAATGGGCAGCCACCTGGCCCGGATGTTGAGCGGAAACGGCCACGACATCACCGTCATCGACGCCGATCAGAAGCTCCTCTCCGAGGTGGGCAGCCTGGCCGACGTCATCTGCGTCGAGGGCGACTCGACGACCTTCGCCGTGCTGCGCGAGGCTTCGGTGCGCAAATGCGACCTGTTCATCGCCGTCAACCACGAGGAGAACGACAACGTCGTGGCGGCGATGCTGGCCAAGAAGCTCGGTGCGCGGAAATCCATCGCCCGCATCGACAACAACGAATACCTCGAACCCAACAACAAGGAGATGTTCATCGACATGGGCATCGACTACCTGTTCTACCCCGAGAAGGTGGCGGCCCGCGAGGTCATCAACCTGCTGGGCCACACCTCGACCACCGAGTACGTCGACTTTTCGAGCGGCAAGCTCTCGCTCGTGGTCTTCCGTCTGGAGCCGACCTCGCCGCTGGTGGGGCAGCCGCTGGCGGGCTTCGACGAGGAGGAGACGCCGTTGAGCTACCGCACGGTGGCCATCACGCGCGGCGGGCAGACGATCATTCCGCGCCGCGACGAACACTACATGGAGGGCGACGTGATCTACGTCATCGCGCGGCAGGACGCCGTGCACGAGGTGATGGAGTTCTCCGGGCAGTCGAACATCGAGATCAAGAACATGATGATCCTCGGCGGCTCGCGCATCGGCATCCGCATCGCCATGGAGATGCAGGACGAGGTCAACATCAAGCTGGTGGACTACAACGCCGAGAAGGCCTACCGGCTGGCCGAGACGCTCGACAAGACGCTCATCATCAACGAGGACGGCCGCAACACCGACGCCATGATGGAGGAGGGGCTCTCGAACATGGACGCCTTCGTCGCCGTGACGGGGCGCAGCGAGACGAACATCCTCGCGGCGATGCTGGCCAAGCGCATGGGCGTCAAGAAGGTGATCGCCGAGGTCGAGAACCTCAACTACATCAACCTGGCCGAGTCGATCGGCATCGACACGATCGTCAACAAGAAGCTCGTCACGGCGTCGAACATCTTCCGCTTCACGATGTCGACCGACGTGCAGGCGATCAAGTGCCTGACGGGCAGCGACGCCGAGGTGCTGGAGTTCATCGTCAAGCCCAACTCCCCGGCCACGAAGGCCCGGATCAAGGACCTGGGGCTGCCCGAGGATACGATCATCGGCGGCATCGTGCGCGGCGACAAGGTGCTCATCGCCGTCGGGAACATGGAGGTCAACCCCTATGACCGCGTCGTGGTCTTCGCCATGCCGGGGTCGGTCGGGAAGGTGGGGTATTACTTCAACTGACAGCGCCCATGTCGATCCGAAATACCTTGTTCAAGGCGTGGTTCTCGCAGCGCGAGCGCGCCATCGACCGCTTCCGCCGCCATCCCGCCGAGACGCAGGAGCGCATGCTGCGGCGGCTGCTCCGCCGCGGACGCCGCACGGAGTTCGGCGAACGCTACGGACTGCGGCACGTACATACGGTCGGGCAGTTCCAGTCGGCGGTCGGGACCTTCGACTACGAGACCTTCAAGCCCTTCATCGAGCGGATGCGCGAGGGGGTGCGCAACGTGACGGCCCCGGGGCGCGTGACGCTCTTCGCCCGCTCGTCGGGCACGACCTCCGACCGCAGCAAGTACATCCCCGTGACGACGGAGTCGCTGTGGTGGAACCATACGCTGGGCATGCGCGACGTGGCGACGGTCTATGCGGCCAACTACCCCCGCTCGCACGTCTTCGACGGCAAGACGCTGACGCTCGGCGGCTCGTGCACGCGTGAGGAGCGCAACCTGGTGGGCGACCTCTCGGCGCTGCTCATCCACGAGACGAGCATCTGGAGCGGCTGGTTCCGCGCCCCGCGCATCGAGACGGCCATCATCCCGGACTTCTGGCAGAAGGCCGACGCCATCTGCCGCGAATGCGTCGGCGAGCGCATCACCGCCTTTGCCGGCGTGCCGTCGTGGAACCTGGCGCTCATGCGCCGCGTACTGGAGTATACGGGCAAGCGGAACCTGCTGGAGGTGTGGCCCGATCTGGAGATGTTCGCCCACGGCGGCGTGGAGTTCGCCCCCTACCGGGCGTCGTTCCGCGAGCTGATCCCCTCGGACGACATGCACTACATGGAGACCTACAATGCCTCGGAGGGCTTCTTCGCGCTGGCCGACGACCCGTCGCGCGACGACATGCTGCTGATGCTCGACTACGGCACCTTCTTCGAGTTCCGCGACGGCGACCGCCTCGTGCCGCTCGAAGGGGTCGTCTGCGGCAAGGTATATGCCGTGGTCATCACGTCGAACAACGGACTGTGGCGCTACGAGATCGGCGATACGGTGGAGTTCACCTCGACGAACCCCTACCGCATCCGCTTCGCCGGGCGCACACGTCAATATATCAACGTCTTCGGCGAGGAGCTGATCGTCGACAACGCCGACCGGGCCCTCGCGGAGGCGTGCCGCCGCACGGGAGCCGTCGTTGCGGAGTACTCCGTCGCGCCGTGCTACATGTCGCTGCACGAGCGCGGGGCACACGAGTGGATCGTGGAGTTCGAGCGCGAGCCCGACGACCGGGAGCGGTTCGCCGACGAGCTCGACCGGGCGCTGCGGGCCGTCAATTCGGACTACGACGCCAAGCGGCAGACGACGCTCGAACGGCAGCGCCTGACGGTCCTGGAGCGGGGCACGCTCTTCGAGTGGATGCGCAGCCGGGGCAAGAACAAGGTGCCGCGGCTGATGAACGACCGCCGCGCGGCGGACGACATGCTCGCCTTTGCGGCCGGACGCCGGGGCGTGCGGAGTGAGAACAAGTGAGAGTGAAAGGTACAAAATCTTGAAGCCATGTACATAGCCATTGCAGGAAATATCGGGAGCGGCAAGACGACGCTGACCCAGCTTCTGACCGGGCGTTACCACGCCAAGGCCTACCTCGAGGAGTGCAACAACCCCTACATCGGGGATTTTTACGAGGACATGAACCGCTGGTCGTTCCATCTCCAGATCAGCTTTCTCGGCAGCCGCATCGAGCAGACGATGGACATGCTGGCCGACAGCCGCAAGGGGGCGGGCGTGATCTTCCAGGACCGCACGATCTACGAGGATGCGCACATCTTCGCCGAGAACCTCCACGAGATGGGGCTGATGACCACGCGCGACATCGAGACCTACATGAAGATTTTCCGCCTGGTGACGGAGCTCATCCCGCAGCCCGATCTGCTGATCTACCTCAAGGCCAGCGTTCCGACGCTCATTTCGCAGATCCGCAAGCGGGGCCGCGAGTACGAGATGAACATCGACGAGTCGTATCTCCAGCGGCTCAACGACAAGTACAACCACTGGATCGACCACATCTACGAGGGGGAGGTGCTTGTCGTCGACAAGGACCACGAGGACTTCTCCGATCCGGCCGTGATGGAGCGCATCTGCGCCCGGCTGGATGCGATCAAGGCCGCAAAGCGATAACGGATGGAGCTGCCGGCACGATTCGTCGAGCGGGTCCTGCGCGACCTGGGGGAGGCCGAAGGCCGGGCGCTCTGCGCGGCGCTCGACACGCCGTCGCCCGTCAGCATCCGCCTGAATCCTGCCAAGTGCGGTGCGGGCTGGGGGGCCTGCCGGATTTCCGGAGAGGATGCCGCTGCGGAGTGTGCGGGGCTGGTTTCCGGGAAGTGTGCCGGGCCGATTCCCGGCGCGTGTGCCGCGGAGGGTGCCGACAGTAGGGTTCCCGTGACGGGAGTTGCGGGCGAGTGTGTCTGCCGGGTTTCTGGGGCGGAAGCTGCGGACGGGAGTGCCGCGACGTGCGACGATGCCGTCGCCGGGCTGCTGCGGCGGCTGGGCGCGACGGAGCGGGTGCCGTGGAGCGATGCGGGGTGGTACCTCGCCGCGCGGCCGCTCTTCACGCTCGACAGCGACTTCCATGCCGGGGCCTACTACGTGCAGGAGGCCTCGTCGCAGGTGGTCGGCCGGCTGCTCGGCGGGGATGCGCTGCGCGGCGCCCGGGTGCTGGACCTCTGTGCCGCGCCGGGCGGCAAGACGACCCTCTACGCCTCGCTCGTCGGGTCGGAGGGGCTGGTCATCGCCAACGAGATCGACCGCCGCCGGGCACAGGTGCTGGCGGACAACGTCCGCAAGTGGGGGACGGGCAACGTGGCCGTGACCTGCTGCGAGCCGCGCACGGTGTGCGACTTCGAGGCGTGGTTCGACGTGGTGGCCGTGGATGCCCCCTGCTCGGGTGAGGGGATGTTCCGCAAGGACGACGGGGCCCGTGTCGAGTGGAGCGAGGGCAACGTGCGGATGTGTGCCGCGCGGCAGGACGACATCCTGCGCGAGGCGTGGCGCGCGCTCCGGCCCGGGGGAACGCTCCTGTACAGCACCTGCACGTTCAACCGCGACGAGGACGAAGGGTCGCTCGAGCGGCTGGCGGCGTGGGCCGGCGGGGAGCTGGCCGAGGCGCCCGAGGTCGGGATGGACGCAGCCTGGGGCGTTGTCTGCGGCCGGGTGGGGGTGTTCCGCACCTTCCGCTTCTATCCCCACCGGGCACGCGGCGAGGGCTTCTTTGCCGCCGTGGCGCGCAAGGCGCCCGATGCCGGAGGGCGGACGCGCACACCGAAGGCGCGGCGGAGCATCATCTCGGCCGTGGACCGGACGTCGGCGGCCGAACTCGCGCGCTGGCTCCGCGAGCCGGAGCGCATGCGTTTCGGCGAGGTGGCCGGGACGTGCTATGCCTGGTACGCCGCGCAGGCCGAGGCCGTGCGGCAGCTCTCCGACGCCCTGCCCGTGATCTGCTCGGGTGTGGCGCTGGGGCAGATCTTCAAGGGACGCCTCAAGCCCGACGGGGCGCTGGCCCTTTTTGCGGGGCTCGACCGCGGGGCGGTGTCCGTCGCCGAACTCGGCGAGGAGGAGGCGCTGCGCTACCTGCGGCGGCAGGAGATCGCCGCGCAGGGGCTGGCCGAAGGGGTGAACCTCGTCTGTGCGCGGGGCCGTGCGCTGGGTTTTGCCAAGCGGATCGGTGCGCGGGTCAACAACATGTATCCCAACTCGTTGCGGATCGTAATGAAGTAAGTCAAGAGAAGCATATATGGCCGAGAAACTCTATTATTCGATGGGCGAGGTGGCCGAAATGTTCGATGTCCGGCCCTCGCTGCTGCGTCACTGGGAGTCGCAGTTTGCGGTGTTGCGTCCCAAGCGCAACAAGAAGGGCAACCGGCTCTTCACGCCGCAGGATGTCGAGAACCTCAAGCTGATCTACCACCTGGTCAAGGAGCGCGGCATGACGCTCGACGGGGCGCGCAAGGCGCTGCGGAGCCGCCGCGCCGACAAGGGCGTGAGCCGCGATGCCGAACTCATGGAGCGCCTGCAGCGCATCCGGGCCCTGCTGCTCGAGGTGCGCGAGGACCTCAAGGCGGACGAGGGCGAGGTCGTCGCCGTGGCGGACGATTTTGCCGCGGAGGAGCCGTCCGTGACGCCGGTCGCAGCCCATACGCCGGTGCCGTCGGAACCTGTTGCGGCGGAGGTGCCTGCCGAAACGGCCGGGGAGCGTGCGACGGAACCCGCGCCGGCCGGACCTGCACCGAAGGCCGGCCGCCCCGTCGTGGAAAATGCCGGTGCGGAGCCTGCGGCGGAAGTCGCGGGAGCCGACACGGAAGCCGGCGCGCAAACCGGTTCGGAGCCCCCGACTTTGGAAGCCCCGGCTTCGGGTGGACCGGTTGCGGATGGCCCGGCCTCGGATGCTCCGGCCACCGCGGCGCCTGACGCGGAGCGTCCGGCTGCGCCGCGCCGCCGCAAGGCCGTGGTGAAGATCGTCGAGGAGGCGGACGGGGAGACGCCGGCGGCCGAAACTGCGGACGGTGTGGCGCCCGCCCTTCGCCCGGCGCGCCGCCCGCGCCGCGGCAAGAAGGAGGATGCGGAGAACAAGGAGCTCTTCGCCTTTTACGAACAATCGTTATTCTGATCTATATGAAAATCAATGAGATAAGCGAAGTCATCGAGCGGTTTGCACCGCTCTCCCTGCAGGAGTCCTACGACAATGCGGGACTGATCGTGGGGCGTCCCGACGACGAGGTGCACCGGGCGCTGCTGGCCGTCGACGTGACCGAGGAGGTGTTGGACGAGGCCGAGCGTGAAGGGTGCGACCTGGTCATCACGCACCATCCGATCGTCTTCCACGCCCTCAAGCGGTTCAACTCGGCCGATCCCGTGCAGCGGTGCGTCGAGCGGGCCATCCGCCGCGGCATCGCCCTCTACGCCTGCCATACGAATCTCGACAGCGCCCCCGGCGGCATGAGCTGGCGCCTGGCCGCGATGCTCGGAGTGGAGAATCTGCGCGTGCTGCAACCCTCGGAGGCGGCGCCCGGGGCCGGGTTCGGCGTCGTGGGAGAGCTGCCTGCCGAGGAGGAAACGGTGGCTTTCATGCGCCGCATGCAGCGCCTGCTCGAGGTGCGGGTCGTCCGCCACAGCGACATCGCCTCGCCGACGGTGCGCCGCGTGGCGGTCTGCACGGGCGCCGGCGCCTCGCTTATCGGCGACGCACGCCGCGCCGGAGCCGACATCTACGTCACCGCCGACATGAAGTACAATGACTTCATGACACCCGATAAGGCCCTCACCGTGGCGGATATAGGCCATTTTGAGAGTGAATATTGCGCAATTCGGATTTTATTTGATATTTTATCGAAAAATTTATGTACCTTTGCGGTTCGCAAGAGTGAGTGCTCTCGCAATCCGGTGAACTATCTGGTTTAGTCCAAAACTATAAAAACACTATATGGCAACACAGAAGAAGACGGCCGACGTTGATTATTCGATGCAGGAGAAGATCCTGGCGCTCTACGATCTGCAGAAGATCGACAGCAAGATCGACGGAATCAACAAGGTGAAAGGTGAACTGCCGCTCGAAGTGCAGGATCTCGAGGACGAGATGGCGGGCTTGAAGACCCGGGTCGAACACATCAACGCCGAGATCGAGGAGCTCAACGCCCTGACCAAGCAGCGCAGGCGCGAGATCGATCAGGCCAAAATCCAGATCGGCAACTACAAGGAGCAGCAGAACAACGTGCGCAACAACCGCGAGTTCGACGCGATCACCAAGGAGATCGAGTATCAGGAGCTCGAGATCGAGCTGGCCGAGAAACGCCTGAAGGAGTATTCGGCGTCGATCAAGTCGAAGAAGCTCCAGCTCGAGGAGGTCGAGTCCAAGATGGCGGAGCGCAGCGCGGACCTCGAGGCCAAGAAGAGCGAACTCGAGGGCATCGAGGCCGAGACGGCACCGCTGGTTGCCCAGTACGAGGCCGAGGCCGAGCGGGCGAAGGCCAAGATCGACGAACGCCTGCTGGTGGCCTACGAACGCATCCGTCGCAACGTGCGCAACGGACTGGCCGTTGTGACCGTCAAGCGCGATGCCTGCGGCGGCTGCTTCAACCGCATTCCCCCGCAGCGTCAGGTCGAAATCCGTCAGGGCAAGAAGATCATCATCTGCGAGTATTGCGGCCGCATCCTCGTCGCCGATCCCGAGCAGGCCGAAGAGTAGGCGCGGCGGACCGAAACCGTATTATGCGGAGAACAGAGAATGCTGTTCTCCGCTTTTTTTGCGCGGTCCGGTCCGTCGGGGCAGTCTTCGACGGCTCTTTTGTCCCGGTCCTTTTGTCCCGTCGGCTCTTTTGCGCCGTCGCCTTTTCCCGCCTGTGTCCGGCCCTTTTGTTCCGCTGCCGTTGTTGTTCCGCTGCCGGCTGTGCTCCGCGGCTTTTGTTGCCACGCCGCCCGCCGCCTGCATCCCGGTTCTTTTGCTCCGCCGCCTGCATCCCGATTCTTTTGCTCTGCCGCCGCTTTTTCCCGCCGACTGCGGAGCCGGTCAACGGAGCGGCCGGAAATGTTAATTTATTAACATTGAAAAATTTTCCGACTTTTCCAAATTATCCTTAACTTTGCAGAGTTATAGTTTCCGGACCAAATTTACTGTAGATGAAAATAGCTATCGCCCAGCTGAATTACACCATCGGAGACATCGATGGCAACACCTCGAAAATCATCGACGCCATCAACCGGGCCAAGACCGAAAAGGCCGACCTTGTGATCTTTGCCGAGCAGGCCGTCAGCGGTACCCCGGCATTCGATCTGTTGCGCAAGACCACCTTCCTGGAGCTGTGTGAGGATGCCCTCGTGGAGATCGCCTCCTGTTGCGACGGGATCGCCGCCATCGTCGGCCTGCCGATCCTCACGGACAAGGGCACGATCAGCGCCGCGGCGCTCATTCAGGACCGCAAGGTGCTGCGGTACATCGGTAAAAAGTACATTACGGCCCGTCGCGAGATGGGTTTTCTTGTTCCATCCAAGGGCTTCGAGTATGCCACGATCAAGGGGCACCGCTGCGCAATCATCGTGGGCGACGACCTGAGTCGCGAGCGTGACTTCGACCGCTCGGTCGAGACGATCATCTCGATCAACGCCCGCAAGTACGGGCGCGGCTCGATGACCTACCGCTACGAGATGATGCGCCACCTGGCCTTCGTCGAGGGCAAGAACCTCGTCCTGGTCAATCAGGTCGGCGGTTCGACCGACATCGTCTACGACGGCACGTCGGGGGCGCTGAACAGCCGCGGCGAGCTGGTGCTCATGATGAAGAGTTTCGAGGAGGATTTCCGGATCTTCGACACAAAGGCCAAGAGCGATCCCGTGACGGTGCCGACGGGCAACGACCGCACGCGCATGATCTACGAGGCCGCCCGCTGCGGACTGCGCGACTTCTTCTTCAAGAACGGCTACACGAAGGCCTGCATCGGCCTGTCGGGCGGCATCGACTCCGCCGTGGTGGCCTGCCTGGCCGCCGACGCCCTGGGACGTGAAAATGTCCGCGCGCTGCTCATGCCCTCGCCCTTCTCGTCGGACAATTCGGTCGAGGATGCCAAGGAGCTGGCTCGCCGCCTCGGCATCGAATACAACGTCATCCCCATCTCGGAGATCTATACCAGCGTGGTCAACACGCTCAAGCCGGTGATCGGCGGCACGGAGTTCGACTCCACGGAGGAGAACATCCAGACGCGCATCCGCACGGTGCTGCTCATGGCCGTGCAGAACAAGACCGGCTACGTTCTGCTGAACTCCTCGAACAAGAGCGAGAACGCCCTGGGTCTCTGCACCCTCTACGGCGATACGGCGGGCGCCTTCAGCCCGACGGGCGACCTCTACAAGGGCGAAATCTACGACGTGGCCCGCTACATCAACCGCACGCAGGGCGATCCCATTCCCGAAAACATCCTGACCAAGGAGCCTTCGTCGGAGCTGCATCCCGGACAGAAGGATACCGACATCCTGCCTCCCTACGAGGTGGTCGACGCCATCCTCTACCGCATGATCGAGGAGGGACAGCACCGTGAGGAGATCATCAACGCCGGCTTCGACTCGGAGGTTGTCGAGAAGATCCACGCGATGATCATGCGCAACGAGAAAAAGCGCTTCCAGTTCCCGCCCGTGCTGCGGCTGTCGACGTGCTCCTTCGGCCACGAGCGACTCATGCCCCTGACCAACAAATACGGAGATTAAGCGGTGCCTTCACAGATTGAACACAGCGGAGTGGTGTCACGGATCATGGGCGATACGGTCCATGTGACGATCACTTCCCACAGCGCCTGCGGGTCGTGCAAGGCCCGGCAGGCGTGCGGCCTGGCCGAGACGCAGGAGAAGGTCGTCGAGGTCCGGACACCCGCGGCGGCGCAGTATGCCCCGGGGGATGCGGTCGTGGTCGGCGTGCGGCGCCGTGCAGGCGGCATTGCCGTGCTGCTGGCCTACGTCGGGGCGCTGGTCGTGCTGCTGGCCGTGCTGGCCGTGGCCGCCGGACCGCTGCACTGGAGCGAGGGGCACGCCGCGCTGGCGGCGCTTGCCGGCGTGGCGCTCTACTACGTCGTGCTGTGGCTCTTCCGCAAACGGATTGAACACACAATTCAATTTACAATAACAAAAATCTAAATGGAAGTATTACTTTACACAATCCTGACGCTGTGTGTGTTGGGTATCCTTTCCGCGGTGATTCTCTATGTCGTGGCACAGAAGTTCCGCGTCGAGGAGGACCCGCGCATCGACGAAGTGGAGAAGATGCTGCCCGGCGCAAACTGCGGTGGCTGCGGCTTTGCCGGCTGTCGCGGCATGGCCGATGCGCTGGTCAAGCAGGACGACATCTCGTCGCTCTTCTGCCCCGTGGGCGGAGGCGATACGATGAAGGCCGTGGCGGCCTACCTCGGCAAGGCCGCGCCCGAAAAGGAGCCGCAGGTGGCGACGGTCCGCTGCGGCGGTACGTGCGAGAAGCGTCCCCGCACGAACGAGTACAACGGGGCGCGTTCGTGCGCCGTGGCCTCGTCGCTCTACATCGGTGAGACGGGCTGCGCGTTCGGCTGCCTGGGCTACGGCGACTGCGTGGCCGCCTGTACGTTCGGCGCCATCACGATCGACCCGGCAACGGGCCTCCCGGTCGTCGATCCCGACAAGTGTACGGCCTGCGGCGCCTGCGTGAAGGCCTGCCCGAAGAAGATCATCGAGCTGCGCAAGAAGTGGCCGAAGAACCGCGCCGTCTACGTGTCGTGCGTCTCGAAGGACAAGGGTGCCGTGGTGATGAAGGCCTGCAAGGCCGGATGTATCGGCTGCGGCAAGTGCGAGAAGGTCTGCGCCTTCGGTGCCATCACCGTCGAGAACAACCTCGCCTACATCGACCCGCAGAAGTGCAAGCTCTGCCGCAAGTGCGTGAACGAGTGCCCCACGGGTGCCATTCGGCTCGTCGGCATGGAGCCCCTGCCCAAGGAGCCCAAGGCGCCGGCCGCTGCGAAGGCTGCCCCGGCCGCTGCAAAAGCTGCTCCGGCTGCCGAAAAGGCTGCACCTGCTGCTCCGAAGGCTGCTCCGGCTGCCGAAAAGGCCGCACCCGCTGCTGCGAAGGCTGCTCCGGCTGCTGAAAAGGCCGCCCCGAAAGCCGAGCCCGCGGCCAAGCCGAAAGCCGAATAAGTGAACCGATAAATACAGAACACGCAATATGAAGACATTTCCAATAGGCGGAGTCCATCCGTCGGAAAACAAACTGAGCTGCGCGAAGCCCATCGAGGTGCTTCCGCTGCCCGAGGTGGTGACGATTCCCCTTGCGCAGCACATCGGAGCTCCCGCGGTTGCGAAGGTCGCCAAGGGTGACAAGGTCCTCACGGGCCAGCTCATTGCCGAGGCGGGCAGTTTCATGTCGGCGAACATCCACTCCCCGATTTCGGGTACGGTGACGGCCGTGGACATGGTGCCCAACGGTCAGGGGCTGCGTCAGATGATGATTACGATCAAGCGTGAGGGCGACGAGTGGGCCGAGGGCATCGACCGCTCGGAGACGCTCGTGCGCGAATGCACGCTTTCGGGCGCCGAGATCATCGCCCGGATCAAGGCGACGGGCATCGTCGGCATGGGCGGTGCGACGTTCCCCACGCACGTGAAACTGTCGGTGCCTCCCGGCAAGAAGGCCGAGGCGCTGATCATCAACGGTGTGGAGTGCGAACCCTACCTTACGTCGGACCACCGCACGATGCTCGAGCACGGCGAGGAGCTGCTCGTCGGCGTGACGATCCTCATGAAGGCCCTTGCGGTGGAGAAGGCCTATGTCGGTATCGAGAACAACAAGCCCGATGCCATCGAGCACCTCCGGAAGCTCGCCACGGGCTACAAGGGCATCGAGATCGTGCCGCTGCAGGTGAAATATCCGCAGGGCGGTGAGAAGCAGCTCATCGCGGCCATCACGGGCCGTCAGGTGCCGCCTCCGCCGGCCTTGCCGATCGACGTGGGTGCCGTGGTCTGCAACGCCTCGACGACCTATGCCGTCTACCGTGCCGTGCAGAAGAACATGCCGCTCATCGAGCGCGTGGTGACCGTCACGGGCAAGGGCATGAAGGAGCCGAAGAACCTCCTCACGCGCATGGGCACACCCATCTCGACGCTGCTCGAGGCGGCCGGCGGGCTGCCCGAGGGCGTGTCGCTCAAGGTCATCAACGGCGGTCCGATGATGGGCCGTGCGATGGTCAACCTCGCCTCGCCCGTTACGAAGGGCTGCTCGGGCATCACGGTCATGAGCGGCCACGACGCCGAGCGCCGCGTGGCCTCGCAGTGCATCAAGTGCGCCAAGTGCGTCGCCGCCTGCCCGATGGGCCTCGAACCCTTCTACCTCTCGAAGATGACTCAGAAGAAGAACTGGGAGGTGCTCGAGTCGCAGATGATTACCTCGTGCATCGAGTGCGGCTGCTGCCAGTCGTCGTGCCCGGCCTACCTGCCGCTGCTGGACTGGATCCGTCTCGGAAAGCAGACCGTCATGGGCCTCATCCGCGCCCGCGCCGCAGCCAATGCGCCCAAAAAGTAACCGAAAAAAAGATTGACAGATATGGCAAACAAACTACTTGTTGCTCCCGCACCGCACGTGCAGACGGCCCAGTCCACGGCGAAGATCATGCGCGACGTCGTCATCGCGCTGATGCCCGCGCTGGTCGTCTCGACCGTCGTGTTCGGATGGGACGTCCTGCGCGTGGTGGCCCTCTCGGTGGCCTCGTGCGTGGTGTTCGAGTACCTGATTCAGAAATTCCTGTTCCGCGGTCCGCTGACGATCTCCAACTGGTCGGCCGTCGTGACGGGCGTGCTGCTGGCCTTCAACCTCCCGGCGTCGATTCCCTGGTGGATCGTCGTCATCGGCGCCTTCGTCGCCATCGCCGTGGCGAAGATGACCTTCGGCGGCCTGGGCAAAAACCCCTTCAACCCGGCACTCGTGGGCCGCGTCTTCCTGCTGATCGCCTATCCGGTGCAGATGACCACCTTCCCGCTGCCCGTCAACGGCTCGTTCGACGCCCTCTCGGGCGCCACGCCGCTGGCTGCCGTCAAGCACGGCGCCGCCGCCGACGTGCTCGGCACGCAGGAGCTGCTGCTGGGCAACATGCCCGGTTCGCTCGGTGAGGTCGCCGCACTGGCGCTGCTCGCCGGCTTCGTCTACCTGCTCTGGCGCCGCGTCATCACGTGGCACATCCCCGTGACGGTGCTCGTTACGATGGCCCTCTTCGCCTTCGTCGTGGCGCTGGCCCGGGGCGAGAGCGGTGCCGCGCTGTGGCAGTTCCCGCTCTTCCACGTACTTGCCGGCGGTGCGATGCTCGGCGCCATCTTCATGGCCACCGACTACTCGACCTCGCCGATGACGGTCCGCGGCGGCGTGATCTTCGCCGTGGGCATCGGTCTGATCACGATGCTCATCCGTCTGTGGGGCGCCTATCCCGAGGGCATGTCGTTCGCGATCCTGATCATGAACTCGTGCGTGCCTCTGATCAACAAATATGTCAAACCCAAGCGCTTCGGCGTGAAATAACGGAGGACAAGCGATGAAAAGCACTCTTAAGAACATGACGGCCGTCCTCTTCGGCATCACCCTCGTGGCTTCGGCCGGAGTCGGCGCCGTGAACATGATTACCGCCGAGCCGATCGCACTGGCCGAGCAGGCCGCGAAGGTCGAGGCGCTGAAGGGCGTGCTGCCGGCGTTCGACGCCACGACGCCCGAGACGAAGACGATCGACGAGATGCCCATTACGGTCTACACCGCCACATCGGGCGACGAGGTCGTGGGCTATGCCGTCGAGACAATGTCGAAGCAGGGCTTCGGCGGCGCCATCAACCTCATGGTGGGCTTCACGCCCGCCGGCGAGGTCATCAACGTCAACGTCCTGAAGCAGACCGAGACCCCGGGCCTCGGCACGAAGATGGCCGACGAGGGCAACCCGCTGCTCGCGAGCATCCAGGGTCAGAACCTCGCGCAGAAGCAGCTTGTCGACGGCAAGCTGGCCGTGCGCAAGGACGGCGGCGACGTCGATGCCCTGACGGCGGCGACGATCTCGTCGCGCGCCTATGTCGATGCGATCAACCGCGCATGGATGGCCTACAAGAGCGTAGCGACGGGCGAGGCTGCCACCGACGTCGCTTCGGGCGCTACGAATACGGCGGCAACAACCAGCGAGCCTGCGGCTCAGGAAGGAGGTCAAAATGAATAAGCTGAAAATCATATTGAGCGGCATCGTCAAGAACAACCCGACATTCGTCCTCGTGCTGGGCATGTGCCCCACGCTGGGAACGACGACCTCGGCCGAGAACGGCATGGGCATGGGTCTGGCCACGATGGCCGTGCTGATCATGTCGAACCTGGTGATCTCGCTCGTCAAGAACATCATCCCCGACAAGGTGCGTATCCCGGCGTTCATCGTCATCATCGCCTCGTTCGTGACCATCATCGAGATGCTGATGAAGGCCTTTGTCCCGGCACTCTACGCCGCGCTGGGCGTCTTCATCCCGCTAATCGTCGTCAACTGCATCATCCTGGGTCGCGCCGAGGCCTTCGCCTCGAAGAACTCGCCGTTCGACTCGATCCTCGACGGTATCGGCATCGGTCTGGGCTTCACGGCCTCGCTGACGGTCATCGGCGCCGTGCGCGAGATTCTGGGCAGCGGTGCGATCTTCGGCGTGAGCCTCGGCACGGCCGACTACATGCCGCTGGTCTTCGTCCTCGCACCGGGCGGCTTCCTCACGCTCGGCTACCTCATGGTTCTGTTTAACAAATTAGCCAAGAAATAGTCATGGAGATTTCCTATTTTGCCATTATCATCGGCGCCATCTTCGTCAACAACGTCGTGCTGGCGCAGTTCCTCGGCATCTGCCCCTTCCTGGGCGTGTCGTCGAAGGTCGAGACCTCCATGGGTATGGGGGCCGCCGTGACCTTCGTCATGGCCCTCACGGCTGTCGTGGCATGGCCCATTCAGACCTACATCCTCGTGCCGCTGCACATCGAGTACATGCAGACGATCGTCTTCATCCTCGTCATCGCGGCGCTGGTGCAGATGGTCGAGATCATGCTGAAGAAACTCTCGCCGTCGCTCTATCAGGCGCTGGGTATTTTCCTGCCGCTGATCACGACGAACTGCGCCGTGCTGGGTGTGGCGATCCTGATGATCCAGAAGGAGTACACGCTGCTGCAGAGCGTCACCTACTCGGTGGCAACGGCCCTGGGCTTCGCCCTCGCGCTGGTGCTCTTTGCCGGTATCCGCGAGCGCCTCGACTTCGAGGATGTGCCCAAGTCGTTCCGCGGTGTGCCCATCGCGCTCATCACGGCCGGTATTCTGGCCATGGCCTTCATGGGCTTCTCGGGCCTGGTATAGCGTGCGGGCCGTCGGGCCGTCCGGGATCGGACTGGCCTGTCGCCTGTGCAGGGAACATGAAAAATCCCCGTCTGCGGACGGGGATTTTTCTTTGCCGAAGCGAAGAGAGCGGAGGTATCGGACGCCGGAGCCGCCCTACTCCTCGATGAGGTAGACCCGCTCGTCGCGGCGCTGCATGTGGTAGTGCTCGCGGGCGTATTCCTCCAGGTAGTCGTCGTAGCGCAGCTGTTCGAGCAGGGCGCTGTCCCGGGCGATCTTCTGCTCGTGGCGCGCCTTCTCGCGGTTCAGGGCGTTGATCTGCCGCTTGATCTTCACGGCGTGGACGACGTGGCGTCCGATCACGAAGACCGTGAAGACCAGAATGATCGCCGTGGTGACGATCCAGAACCGGCGGCCGAAACGGAATTTCATCGCGTCAGGGTATGTGCATGTACTTGTGCGTCTGGATCGAGATGTTCCACTGCGGGTGCGCCTTGGCGTACTCGACGATCGTGGGCATCACGCGCTCCGAGACGCTCCATTCGGGCTGCAGGTAGAGCCTGCACTGCGGACCGACCTGTGCGGCGTTGCGCTCGGCCCAGGCGAGGTCCTCCTCGCTCTCGACGATGACCTTCAGTTCGTCGGCCCGGGCGAAGGCCTCCTCAAGGGGCGGCTGCTGCCGCTTGGGCGAGAGGCACACCCAGTCGAACACCCCGCTGAAGGGGTGCGTGCCGGAGGTTTCGAGGAAGATTTCGAGCCCCTTTTCGCGCAGCGTCCCGGTCAGCACGCCCAGCGGATAGAGCAGCGGCTCGCCGCCCGTGATGACGATGGCCTGTGCGGGGCAGGCCGTGGCGCGTGCGACAATGGTGGCGACGTCGGTCGGCGGGTAGAGCTTCGGGTTCCACGTGTATTTGGCGTCGCACCAGCGGCAGCCGACGTCGCAGCCGCCCAGGCGGATGAAGTAGGCCGGTTTCCCGGCGTGGAACCCTTCGCCCTGGATGGTGTAGAAATCCTCGACGAGGGGCAGGCGGCGCCCCCCGTCGAGCAGTTCGGTATGTGTTTCGGCGATCATGTTATTCCGTGACGACGTAGATATCCTTCAGACTGCGGCCCAGCTGGTCGTAGTCGAGCCCGTATCCGACGATGAACTCGTTGCCGATCTCCATGGCGCGGTACTTGATCTGGCGCTGCTTGCGGTACGAACCCGGCTTGAAGAAGAGCGTGCAGACGGCGATCGAGGCGGGGTGGTGGCGTTCGAGCTCCCCGATCATGTGGTCGATCGACTCGCCCGTGTCGACGATGTCCTCGACGATGATGACGTGGCGTCCTTCGATCGGGGTGTTCAATCCGATGAGGCTCTTCACCTCGCCGGTCGAGGCCGTCCCTTCGTAGGATGCCAGTTTGACGAACGACAGTTCGTTCTGGAACTCGATCTTCTTGATCAGGTCGCTCATGAACATGAACGAACCGTTCAGCACGCCGACGAACAGCGGCGTCTGCTTGTCGGCGTAGTCGGCGTTGATGCGGGCGGCTACGGCACTCACCGCTTCGTCGATCTTCTCGGCGGGAATCATGATCCGGAACTTCTTGTCGTGAAGTGTGATGGTCTCCTCCATTACTTGATGGGTTTTTAAGGATTATTCTGCAAAAATAACGATTCTCGCCCAACTATCGAAGCATTCGGCCGAAAAAATCAGTAGTGCGTGAAGCCGTGCCAGTCGAGCGGCTCGGGACGTCCGTCGCGCATCCAGACGAGCTCCCGGCCGGCCGTGATGCGGCCGATGGGGTAGACGGGGCGGCCGAAGCGGGCACGGAATGCCGCGGCGAGCTCTTCGGCGGCGTCTGCGGCCGCCGTGAAGAGCAGCTTGTAGTCCTCGCCGCCGCAGGCGGCGGTCCGCAGATCCGAACCCGCGGCGACGGGGATGCGTTCGAGGTCGATCTCGGCCCCCGCGGCCGAGCGTTCGAGGATGTGCCCGAGGTCCGAAGCCAGGCCGTCCGAGAGGTCCATCATGGCGTGCACCTCCTCGCGGGCTCCGAGCCAGAGCCCCTCGGCGACCTGCGGCTCGGGATTGCGGTGTGCGGCGGCCAGCGGCGTGTCGAGCCGTCCGGCCAGGATGTCGCGCAGCCCGGCGCCCGAGGCGCCCAGTTCGCCCGCCGCGAAGACGACGTCGCCCGGGCGGGCGGCGCTGCGGCGCTTGACGTGCGCGGCCGGGGCGCGGCCGATGGCCGTGACGTTGATCGTGATGCCGCTCTCGGAACGGGTCGTGTCGCCGCCGACGAGCGCCGTGGCGTACCGTTCGGAGAGTTCGCGGTAGCCCGCCATGAACTCCTCGGCCCACGTTCCGGCGGCGTCGCGCGGCAGGGCGATCGAGAGCAGCGTCGCAACGGGACGGCCCCCCATGGCGGCGATGTCGCTCAGGTTCACCGCCAGTGCCTTGCGCCCCAGCTCGCGGGCCGGGGTGGCGCGGCGCAGGAAGTGCACCCCCTCGGTGAGCAGGTCCGCCGTGAAGAGCAGCACCTCCTCCCGGCCCTCGGCGTCGGTGCCGGCGGGCAACACGGCGCAGTCGTCGCCGATGCCCTCGAACCCGTTGTCGGGCAGCGTGGCGAAACTCGTGCGGATGTGCTCGATGAATCCGAATTCTGTCATGGGATGCGTTTTCACGCAAAGGTATCGAAAAATTCTCGAAATATGCGTATCTTTGTCCGGAACATGCACTCCGCCCGGGGCGGAAGAACGCGGTTTTCGGATATGAAGATATTGATTGTCAACGGCCCGAACCTCAACCTGCAGGGACGGCGCGACACGGGAGTTTACGGGACGCGGACCTTCGGGGAGTATTTCGCGCAGCTTCGCGCGGTCTTCCCCGATGTGAAATTCTCCTTTTTCCAGTCCAACATCGAGGGCGAGCTGATCGACGCCATACAGCAGGCCGACGGCACGGTCGACGGCGTGGTGCTCAATGCCGGAGGGTATACCCACACCTCGGTGGCGCTGCGCGATGCCGTCTCGGCCGTCTCGGTGCCGGTTGTCGAGGTGCATATCTCCTCGATCCTCGCGCGCGAGGAGTTCCGCCACGTCTCGCTGCTGGCCCCCGTGGCCGTGGGCTCGATCATGGGCTTCGGCCTCGACTCCTACCGCCTCGGCGTCGAGGCGCTGCGGCTGTGGGCCGCCGAGCGCGCCTGACGCGGCTGCGGGCCGTGAGCCGCCGGCCGTGTTCCCGGCCGGCGTGGCACCATTACTGCGAAAACAAACAAAAAAGCCTATACGTTATGTACAGAATGAAAAAAACCAAGGTCGTCGCAACGATGTCGGATTTCCGTTGCACGGAGGAGTTCGTCGCCAAGCTGTTCGACGCCGGCATGGATGTCGTGCGCATCAACTCGGCGCACGTCACCGAAGAGGGTGCCACCCGCATCGTCGAGACCGTGCACAAGGTCAATCCCGCCATTCCGATCATGATCGACACGAAGGGCCCGGAGATCCGCGTCACGACGATCGCCGACGAGTACGGCAACAGCATCCGTTTTGCGGCGGGTGACCGCGTGGCGGTGCGCGGCTCGGTCGGGCACGACAAGACCACGCGCAAGGTGATCTACATGAATGTGCCGACGATCGTGCGCGACATCCCCGTCGGGGCGCGCATGCTCATCGCCGACGGCGAGCTCGAGATCCGCGTCGTGGAGAAGAACGACGAGGAGCTCACGTGCGAATTTCTGGTCGGCGGCGCCATGCGCTCGCGCAAGAGCGTTAACGTGCCCGGGGTCTCGATCAAGCTGCCCTCGGTGACCGAGAAGGACCGCCGCTTCATCGAGTGGGCCGTCCGCAACGACGTCGACTTCATCGCGCACTCGTTCGTCCGTTCGGCGCGCGACGTGGCCGCCGTGCAGGAGATTCTCGATGCCCACAACAGCCCGATCAAGATCATCTCGAAGATCGAGAACCAGGAGGGGCTGGACAACATCGACGAGATCATCGAGGCCTCCTACGGCATCATGGTGGCGCGCGGCGACCTGGGTGTGGAGCTCCCCGCCGAGGCGATCCCCAACGCGCAGCGGCGTATCGTCGAGAAGTGCATCTGTGCGAAGCGCCCCGTCATCATCGCCACGCAGATGCTCTATTCGATGGTCAAGTCGCCGCGTCCGACGCGCGCCGAGGTGAGCGACGTGGCCAGCGCCATCTACGAGCGTGTCGACGCCGTGATGCTGAGCGACGAGACGGCCATGGGCGACTATCCCGTCGAGGCGGTCGAGACCATGTCGCGCATCGCCCGCGAGATCGAGCGCGACGAGAGCCACTTCAAGCCGATGATCGACATGGACATGGTCTCGGTGAACCACGAGATCACGGCGCAACTGGCCCGCTCGGCCGTGCGCGCCTCGACGAACCTGCCGATCAAGTATGTCGTGCTCGACACGAAGACGGGCCGCACGGGCCGCTACCTGGCGGCGTTCCGCGGCCGCAAGACCGTGATGGCCGTCTGCTACCGGCTCCATGCGCAGCGCATCCTGGCCCTCTCCTACGGCGTCGTGGCCATTCTGCGCACGCAGCAGGTGAGCGACCGCTACCACTTCCTGGTCGACGCGCTGGAGTTCATCGACCAGTACCGCAAGCTCAACGACGAGGACCTGCTGGCGATCGTGGGCGGCAGCTTCGGCCCCGACGGCGGCGCCTCGTATGTCGAGATTGCCAACGTGCGCAGCATCCGCCGCCGCAATGCCGAGATCACGGCACACGACAACGGAGAGGAAAACCGGTAGAAAATACCCGTCGGCGGCGTGCAGGGCGAACTCAAGGAGAAGGTGGCGAGCGGCGTGGCCTGGAGCCTCGCCGAGAAGGTCGGATCGACGCTTCTCCAGCTCGGTGTGAGCCTCGTGCTGCTGCGCCTGCTCGGCCCGGGCTGCTACAACGACGTGGCCATGCTCACGGCCTTCTCGGTCGTGGCGCTGGTGATCGTCGACAGCGGCTTCTCGCAGGTGCTCATCCGCAAGGCGGCGCCGCGCGCGGAGGACTACAAGTCGGTCTTCGTCTTCAACCTCGCAGTCGCCGTGGCGCTCTACCTGCTGCTCGTGGCCGTGTCGCCCTGGGTGGCGGAGTTCTACGGACAGCCCGACTTCCGGCGCGTGGCGCCGGTCTTCTTCCTGCTGCTCCCGATGACGGCCTTCTGCTCGGTGCAGAACACGCTCTTCGCGCGGCAGTTCCGCTTCGCCCTGCTCTCGAAGGTGACCTTCGCGGCGACGGCCGTCAGCGGGTTTGCGGCCGTGGCGCTGGCGCTCTCCGGGGCCGGACTGTGGAGCATCGTCGCACAGCGCGTGCTGCTCGTCGGCGTGCGGGCCGCGCTGCTGTGGTGGATCAGCGACTGGCGCCCCCGGGCACCGTTCAGCCGTGCGGCGCTGCGCGAAATGGCGCCCAACAGCTTCCGCCTCATGGGTACGGACCTCATCTCGGCGCTCTACACGAAACTCCCGCAGCTCTTCATCGGACGCCTCTATGCCGGGACCAACACGCTGGCCTACTTCGACCAGGCGCAGAAACTCAAGGACTCGCCCGTCACGTCGACGGTCATGGCCGTGCAGGGGGTCATCTTCCCGGCTCTCTCCAAGATCACCGGCAACGATGCGAAATTCGCCGAGAGCTACCGCCAGATCACGATGGTCGTCTCCTACGCCATGTTCCCGATGATGCTGGGCCTCTCGGCCGTGGCGCCCGACCTCTTCGCACTGCTGGGCGAGAAGTGGATGCCCACGGTGCCCTACTTCGAGGCGATCTGCCTGGTGGGGCTCTTCTACCCGCTCGCGATGATCTCGCTCAATGTCCTGAAGGTCCGCAGCGACGGCCGCATCATCCTGCGCATTGAGGTGCTCAAGAAGGTGATCATGACGGTGATCTTCGCACTGACGATTCCCCGCAGCGTCATGGCCGTGGTCTGGGGCCTCGTCGCGATCTCGGTCTGCGAGGCGGTCGTCAACTTCGCGGCGTCGCGGCGCTTCACCTCCTACGGCTGGGGCGGTTTCGTGCGCACGCTGCTGCCCGTTGCGGCGGTCTCGGCGGCGATGTACGGCGGGGTGCTGCTCGTGGCCGCCGCGGTGCCGGGCGGTCCGCTGCTGCGGCTGATGGCCGAGGTGGCGGCGGGTGTGGTGATCTACGTGGTGCTGTCGGCGCTCTTCCGCCTCGAAGCCTTTGCCGAGGTGCTGGCCATCCTGAAGAAACAGGTCGCCCGAAAGTAGGCGACCTGTCTTTTTTTTGATTTCGCTCTGGGCGCAAGGCCCGTTTCCGGTGTGTTGCAAGGCGGATTCTTGGCGCATCATGACCTGCGGCCCCCTTTTTCCCGCGGTCCTTCCCGCCGGCCTTTGCCTGCGGGCGATGCCTCGGTCCTTCGGCTGCCTTTGGCTGCCTTCGGCTGCCGAAGGTTTCCGCCCCGTCGGATCGGACCCTTTCCGATCAGAATCCGAGTACGGTGCGCACCGACCACTGGAAGTACTTTCTGTACCACCAGCTGTAGACGAACGAGGCGTTGTCGAACATGATGACGCGGGCCTGGTCGTCGGAGACGGTCGACGAGGTCCAGTACTGGTCCTGGTTGCCGAGCGATGCGTAGGGGGTCTTCATGTTGTCGGCGACGTGTACCATGCACTCGTTCAGTATGTCGTTCACGCGGCCCTTGTTCATCCACGAGAAGTTGCCGTAGTCGTCGATCAGGAAGAACGAGGATTCGGTGTCGCTCAACTCCACGCCGGCCAGGTTTCTCAGCACGTCGAACCACTGTCCCGCCGAGGGCAGGTACCAGCCCGTCGACGTGGCGGGCGTGGGCACCTCGATCTCGAAGTCGGCCGCGGCCTTGATGGCGCCGTAGTAGCCCGCCTCGTAGTCGGCCTTGCGCTCCGTGCGGATCGCCATGTTGTACTTGTATCCTTCCAGATCGTTGTTGACCAGCGCATAGGTCTCGTGCTCCTTGCCTTCGCCCTCCTCGAAGTTGTCCCACAGCTTCGGAAGACCGATTTCGGATTCGTCGCGGCTGCTGTCGTAGTCCGGCGTCATGTACCAGTAGAAGAGGTCGGTGACCTGACGGGGCGTCCGCGTGGCGATGACCAGACCGTGGGGCTCGACGCCCTTGGCGCGCAGCGCCTCCTTCTCGGCTTCGCCCATGTGTGTCACATCGGTCGTGAATACGATGCCGATCACGTTGGCGTTTGTGATCGTCGCGGCATCCGTCTCCCTGTCGAGCAGCGAACCGTTTGTATTCGGACCCGTGCAGCAGCGGGGCAGCGGGGCAGCGGGGCAGCGGGGCGGCGGGGCGGCGGGGCGGCGGGGCGACGGGGCGACGGGGCGACGGGGCAGCGGGACAGCGGCGGATCGGCGGATCGGCGGCGGGCGGGCGCGCCCGCCCGTATCCGGACCCGCGCGAGAGGGTGTCGCTTCTACAACCAGTCAAAAGCGGCGGAACCGGTATCAGCCGGTCCCGCCGCTTTTCGGCCGGTGGCGACGGAGAACCGCCGCCTTCGGGCTACTTGTAGAGCTTCGGGGTGATGACGCCGTGCAGAACCACCAGCGCATTCTTCACGAGGGACTCCAGCTCGTTCTCGCCGGGGTAGACCGCGATCGGTGCGATGAACCCGCAGTGTTCGCGGATGTACTCCACGACGGGTTCGTTGTAGGAGATGCCGCCCGTGAGGATGATGGCGTCGACCTTGCCCGAGAGCGTTGCGGCCATTGCCCCGATCTGCTTGGAGACGTTGTAGCACATGGCGTCGAGCATCATGCGGGCGCGGTTGTCGCCCTCCTTGATGCGCTTCATCACCTCCAGAACGGAGTTCGTGCCGAGATAGGCCACCAGTCCGCCCTTGCTCGAAACGTATTTCAGCAGCTCCTCGCGCGTGTACTGTCCCGAGAAGCAAATCTTGATCAGCTCGCTCGACGGAATGCTGCCCGCACGGTCCGGAGCGAACGGACCGTCGCCGTCGAGGGCGTTGTTCACGTCGACGACGCGCCCCCGGCGGTGTGCCGCCACGGAGATGCCGCCGCCCATGTGGGCCACGATGAGGTTCGACTCCTCGTAGACGAGGCCCGCGCGCTCGCAGTGCAGGCGGGCGGTCGCCTTCTGGTTCAGGGCGTGGAAGATCGGCTTGCGCTGGCACATCGGCATGCCCGTGATGCGGGCCGTGTCGTCCATCTCGTCGACGACCGGCGGATCGGCGATGTAGGCCTTGATGCCGGGGCCGGCCATGTGGGCGATCTGGGCCGCCAGCAGGCCGCCGAGGTTGCAGGCGTGTTTCATCTGGGCGTTCCGCAGGTCGTAGCGCATGCGCGAGTTCACCTCGTAGACGCCGGCCGGAACGGGGCGGATGAGTCCGCCGCGGCCGATGACGGCCGAGAGCCGGTGGATGTCGAAGTCGTGGTCGCGCAGCGCCTGGAGGATCAGCCCCCGGCGCCAGTCGAGCTGGTCGATGACGTTGGCGAAGCGGGCGAGTTCCTCCGTGGGGTGCGAGAGCGACAATTCCAACAAAGGCCGCTCCTCTTCGTAGAGGGCGACCTTCGTGGATGTCGAGCCGGGATTTATTGCCAATACGATGTAGCTCATAAGATTCTCGGTTCTGGTTTTAGGTTCGGTTGGTAGTTGGTTGGTTGATTCGTGGGTGGCAGGTTATTTTGCGGCCAGGCAGGCCAGTGCGATCGAATAGAGTTTCGTCTTGCTCGTGTCGCCGCGCGAGGTGAGCACGCACGGAACCTTCGTGCCGACGACCATGGCGGCCAGTTCGCCGCCGCACAGGTGCGTCACCGACTTGAAGAAGACGTTGGCCGATTCGAGGTTCGGGAAGAGCAGGCAGTCCGGATCGCCGGCAACCGACGAACCCTTGACCTTCTTGTGCTCGGCCACCTCCTTGTAGAGCGCCACGTCGAGCGACAGCGGTCCGTCGACGATGACGTTGCCCAGCTGTCCGCGGTCGCCCATCTTGGCCAGCAGCGCGCCCTCGGTCGAGGAGATCACGCTCGGAAGCAGCTGCTCGGAGGGGGCGATGCAGGCGATCTTCGGGGTCTTGATGCCCAGCAGCGCGGCCGTCTGTGCGAGGTAGCCGATCTGCTTGATCTTCTGCTTGAAGTCCGGCAGCGGAATCACGGCCACATCCGAGATGATGAGCAGCTTGGGATAGCAGGGCATCTCGACGATCGACACGTGGCTCAGCACGCCCTTCGGCGGGAAGAGCCCCGCATCCTTGTTCAGAATGCCGCGCATGTACTTGTCCGTCGAGACCAAACCCTTCATCAGCACGTCGGCGTTGCCCGCCACGACGGCGGCCACGGCCTGCTGCACGCACTTCACGTCGTTGGGCTCGTTGACGATGTTGAATGCCTTGATGTCGATGTGATTCTCTTCGCAGACCTGCTTGATGACCTCCTTGTCACCGTAGAGCGTCGGCTCCACCAGCCCCTCCTTGTATGCCTCGTAGACGGCAGCCAGCGTGTGCGAATCCTGCCCGTAGGCTACGGCCAGACGTTTCTTGCCTTTCTTTCTCGCCTCTTCGACGATTTCCGTAAGATGCTGAATCATAGTTTTTGCTGTTTTTGTGGATCGAATCCGTTTATTTTACCAGGTTGTAGGTGTCCGTTGCGATGACGAGCTCCTCGTTCGTGGCGATGACGGCGACCTTGACCTTCGAGTCGGGGGCCGAGAGGATCTTGTCGACGCCGCGCACGCCCCGGTTGGCCTCGCGGTCGAACTTCACGCCCATGAACTCCAGGCCCGAGCAGACCGTCTCGCGCATCTCGCTCGAGTTCTCGCCCACGCCGCCCGTGAAGACGATCAGGTCGACACCGCCCATCTCGGCGGCATACTCGCCCACGAACTTCTTGATGCGGTTGTAGTACATGTCGCGGGCCAGGATGGCGCGGGGATTGCCCTCGTCGTAGGCGCGGTCGATGTCGCGCATGTCGCTCGAAAGACCCGTCAGGCCCTGCACGCCCGACTGCTTGTTCATCATCGTGTTGAGCTCGGCATAGCTCATGCCCTCCTTTTCGCCGATGAAGGTGATGGCGCTGGCGTCGACCTGTCCGCAGCGCGTGCCCATCACCAGACCGTCGAGCGGCGAGAAGCCCATCGACGTGTCGAACGACTTGCCGTTGAGCACGGCCGTCACCGAACCGCCGTTGCCGATGTGGCAGGTGATGATCTTCGAGTGGTTGATGTCGAGCCCGGCGAGCTCGGCGCCGACGCGGGCCACGAACTTGTGGCTCGTGCCGTGGAAGCCGTACTTGCGCACGCGATACTTCTCATAGTAGGCGTAGGGCAGGGCATACATGTAGTTGGTGGCGGGAATCGTCTGGTGGAACGACGTGTCGAAGACGGTGACCTGCGGCACGCCCGGCAGCACCTTCTCGATCGAGAGCACACCCTCGAGGTTGGCGGGGTTGTGCAGCGGGGCGATCTCGAACAGCGAGCGGATCTTGGTCTTCACCTCCTCGTCGACCAGGCAGCTGGCCGGGAAGAACTCGCCGCCGTGGGCGACGCGGTGACCGACGGCCTTCACCTCGTCGAGCGACGAGATCACGCCGTGGACGGGGTCCGTCAGGGCCTTCAGCACGAGACTGATGCCGGTCGTGTGGTCGGGAATGGGCTGGTGCGCCTCGAACGGCTCCTTGCCGACGGGCTTGTGCGTGAGGTCGCCCTCCGGGAGGCCGATGCGCTCCACGAGGCCCTTTGCGAGCAGTTTGCTCGATGCGGCTTCCATGTCGATGACCTGGTACTTGATCGACGACGATCCGCAGTTCAATACCAAAATTACCATTGTTCTGTCGTATTAGTCAGTTAATTTTTCAGTAGTGTTCCGATCCACCAGCCCAGCGCCGCAAAGGCGATGCAGACCGCGACGCTCGATGCGACATAGAGCAGTGCCGGGCCGTAGCATTCGGCGCGCAGCAGCCGCACGGTGTCGGCCGAGAAGCTCGAAAAGGTCGTGAAGCCGCCGCAGAAACCCACGACGAGCAGCCACGCGGCCGTTTGCGAGTCGAGCACCTCGAGCAGCAGTCCGATGAGCAGTGATCCGACGGCGTTGACCGTGAATGTCCCGGCCGGAAAACCGCAGATCGTCTGCCCGGCGAGCAGCCCGTAGGAGAGGGCATAACGGCAGATGCTACCGAGTGCTCCGCCTCCGCCTACAGCCAAAAGTTCACGAATCATAAGTTAAATATACGATTTATTTTATAGGTATGCAAATTTATGTAAAAAATGATTGCGGTTTGTTAGATTTTCTGCCGTTTTACGGGGATTTTTTGTTCTAAAGGCTTGTTTTGCATCCCCGAAAGGGCCGGATCGGCCCGGATCGGAGCCGATGGAGGGGGCGCCGGAGTTATGGCGCGGGGCAGGAGAGGATACCGGGCGTTCGGATCGGATTCGGGGGGGGACGGTGGGGACCGGGGTCATGGTGCGGACCGGAGATGTTGCCGGGGGGCGGAGTTGAAGAGGGTGCCGGAGGCGGGTACTCCGGAGCCGTATCGGACCGGAAGCGGGTGTTTTGGAGCGGCGCAGGGAATTTTGGACCGGAACCGGGGTGCGGAGGGACGGAGCCCCGCGGAGCAATGCCTCGACGGCAAGGTTGAGGGGGTGTCCCGGAGGTGGCGGGGAAGGGCCGGTGTTCGGATGGCAATGTCCCGGAGGCGGTTGAGGGATGACGTTCCGGGAGCGGGGGCTGTGGCCGGTGTTCAGACGGCGGGGTTGTGGGGCAATGCTCCGGCGGCGGGGCGGAGGTCAGGGTTCGTACTTGTAGCCTACGCCCTTGACGGTCACGATGCGTCGGTCGCCGATCTTCTGCCGCAGCTTGCGGATGTGCACGTCGATCGTGCGATCGCCGACCACCACGTCGCTGCCCCAGATGCGCGAGTAGATCTCCTCGCGCGTGACAAGCCGGCCCGGCTGCGAGCAGAGCAGGTCGAGCAGCGCGAACTCCTTGCGCGGCAGGACGATCTCGCGGCCGTCGCACGTGGCCGTGTAGCGTTCGCGGTCGATCGTGATGCCGCTGTGCGGCTCCGCTCCGGCGGTCGGGGTGCCGCTGTCGACCCGCTTCAGAAGCGCCTGCACGCGGCTGACCAGCAGTTTCATCTTGATGGGCTTGGTCAGGTAGTCGTCCGCCCCGACGCCGAATCCCGAGAGCTGCTGCTCCTCCTCGCCCAGCGCCGAGAGAAAGACAACCATCGTGTCCTTGAGCTGCGGGTCGCGGCGGATGGCGCGGCAGGTCTCGATCCCGTCCATGACGGGCATCATCATGTCGAGCAGGATCAGGTGCGGCCGGCATGCGGCAGCAACCTGCAGCGCCTGGGCCCCGTTCTCGGCGGTGAAGACCTCGTAGCCCTCGCGCACGAGGTTGTAACGCACGAATTCAAGGATGTCGACCTCGTCGTCGACCAGCAGGATGCGGTGGCTCATCGTTTCGGTTTCGGTTTCGGTTTCGGCGGCGCGGACGGCGTGCTTCGGTGCGGCCCGTTCCGTGTTTCTTCCGCGAAGATAGCAAATTTCCCGCTAAATCGTTCGGCGACACCGGAAAAATGAGTATATTTGCGGGATTCATGTACTCCCGTATGCGCGGGATCTAAAACGTGTAGAGCGATGGCTACTGAAAAATCGACACTTCCTGCTCCCGAGGAGCAAGTCAGCCCCGTGGCTGAAGATGTGCAGGCGGTTTCCGCCGTGACCCCCGAAACCGAAACCCCCGCAGCCGCGGCACCGGCCGCAGCCGCTGCGGAGCAGACGGCCGCACCGGCAGCCGGACCCGCCCCGATTGTGGCGGGCGAAGAGCCCGCGGTGCAGGCGGCAGAACCTGCGGCGGCGGAGCCTGAAAAGCAGGCGGCAGCACCTGTGGAGGAGGCAGAAACCGAACCTGTGGCCGAAGCTGCTGCCGCTCCGGCGGAGACGACGCCGGCAACGGCCGATGCCGCCCCGGCAGCGGAGACGACGCCCGCTGCGGAACCCGCAGCCGCGCCGCGCGCCCGTCGGGCCCGCATTCAGGCCGAGGCCGTGGCGGTCGATGCCGACGAGGAGCCGGTGATGGAGTCGCAGGTCGATTTTTCGGACGAGGAGGCCGAGCTGGCCGCCCGGAGCGCCGGGCTCGAACTGGGTGAAGAGACCGACGAGGAGGCTGCGGCCGGACTCGATGCGGCTCCGGCCGAGGACAGGTTTGTCGGCAAGAGCAAGGAGGAGCTCGTGGCGCTCTTTGCCCGGATGCTCGAGGAGCAGCCCGTGCAGTCGCTGCGCCGGGAGGTCGAGGCGCTGAAGATCGCCTTCTACCGCCTGCGCCGCGCCGAGGTTGAGGCTGCGCGCCGCCGCTTCATCGAGGAGGGGGGCAAGGAGGAGGAGTTCTCGCCGGCGGTCGACGGGGCGGAGGTGCAGCTCAAGGAGCTCTTCCGCGAATACCGCCGTCGCCGCGACATCTTCATCGCCAATCTGGAGGCCGAGAAGGAGGCCAACTACAAGATCAAGCTCGGCATCATCGAGGAGCTCAAGGAGCTGGTCAATTCCGACGAGACGATCAACAATACCTTCACGAAGTTCCGCGAGCTGCAGCAGCGCTGGAAGGAGACCGGCATCGTGCCGCAGCAGTACGTCAAGGACCTGTGGGAGACCTACAACCTGCACGTGGAGAACTTCTACAACTTCATCAAGATCAACAAGGAGCTGCGCGACCTGGACCTGAAGAAGAACTACGAGCAGAAGGTGGCCCTCTGCGAGCAGGCCGAGGCGCTGCTGCTCGAGCCGTCGGTCGTCGACGCGTTCCACAAGCTGCAGAAGCTGCACGACGAGTGGCGCGAGACGGGTCCCGTGGCCAACGAGTTCAAGGAGCCGCTGTGGGAGCGCTTCAAGGCGGCGTCGAGCCGCATCAACAAGGCGCATCAGGAGCACTTCGAGGCGCTGAAGGCCGAGCAGGTGCGCAACCTCGAACTCAAGACGCAGCTCTGCGAGACGACCGAGGAGCTGGCGGCCCAGCCGCTCACCACACGCAAGGAGTGGAACCGGGCGAGCGACCGCCTGCTTGAGATACAGAAGACGTGGAAGACCATCGGCTTCGCACCCAAGAAGGACAACAACCGCATCTACGAACGCTTCCGCACGGCGTGCGACCGTTTCTTCGAGGCCAAGCGCCAGTTCTATGCCGGGCTGAAGGCCGAGATGGAGCACAACCTCCAGCTCAAGACCGAGATCTGCGAGGCCGCCGAGTCGCTCGCCGGCAGCGAGGAGTGGAAGAAGACGACCGACGAACTGATTGCCCTGCAGGCGCGCTGGAAACAGATCGGCGCTGTGTCGCGCCGCCATTCGGATGCCGTGTGGAAGCGCTTCCGGGCGGCCTGCGACCGCTTCTTCGAGCGCAAGAGCGCCCATTTCGCCTCGGTCGACGGCGAGCAGGAGGAGAACCTGCGCCGCAAGCTGGCGCTGCTCGACGAGATGGCTGCGGCCGACGTCAAGGCCGGGGGCTATGAGGTGATCCGCGACTTCCAGCGCCGCTGGGGCGAGATCGGCTTCGTGCCCATCCGGCAGAAGGAGTCCGTGCAGAAGCGCTACAAGGCCGCCGTCGATGCGCTTTTCAATGCGCTGCGCGGCTCGGAGCGCGACCGTTCGATGAACCGCTTCCGCGAGAAGGTCTCGACGCTCAAGGCTTCGGGCGACCGTCGCCTGCGTTCGGAGCGCGAGCGCCTCTACAACAAGGTGCGGCAGCTCGAGCAGGAGATTGCCCTGCTGGAGAACAACATCGGCTTCTTCGCCAAGTCGAAGAACGCCGAGACGCTCGTGGCCGACGTGCGCGCCAAGATCGACCGGGCCCGCGAGGAGATGGCCGCGACGATCGAGAAGGTGAAGCTCATCGACCGGCAGGCCGCCGAGGAGACCCCGGCTGAAAACAACGACAAATAATCCAACGATAGAGAATAACGACAGACATGAAACTTGCGAAACCCAAGTACATATTCGTGACGGGCGGCGTGGCATCTTCGCTCGGCAAGGGTATCATTTCGGCCTCGATTGCGCGGCTGCTGCAGGCGCGCGGCTATTCGGTGACGATTCAGAAGCTCGACCCCTACATCAACGTCGATCCCGGCACGCTCAACCCCTACGAGCACGGCGAGTGCTACGTGACGGAGGACGGCGCCGAGACGGACCTCGACCTGGGCCACTACGAGCGCTTCACGAACCATCCGACCTCGAAGGCGAACAACGTCACGACGGGCCGCATCTACAAGAGCGTCATCGAGAAGGAGCGCAAGGGCGAATACCTGGGCAAGACCGTGCAGGTTATCCCCCACATCACCGACGAGATCAAGCGCCGCATCCAGCTGCTGGGCCAGACGAAGAAGTACGACATCATCATCACCGAGATCGGCGGCACGGTCGGCGACATCGAGTCGCTGCCCTTCATCGAGTCGGTGCGTCAGCTGCGCTACTCGCTCGGCTACCGCAATACGGCGCTCGTGCACCTGACGCTGATCCCCTACATGGCCGCCTCGGGCGAACTGAAGACCAAGCCCACGCAGCACTCCGTCAAGGCGCTGCTCGAAAACGGACTCCAGCCCGAGATTCTCGTCCTGCGCACGGAGCATCCGCTGTCGATGGCCCTGCGGCGCAAGGTGGCGCTCTTCTGCAACGTCGATGCCAACGCCGTGATGGAGTCGATCGACGTGCCGACGATCTACGAGGTGCCGCTGCGCATGCATGCACAGCACCTGGACGAGGTGGTGCTCGACAAGCTGAACCTTCCGTCGGAGAAGGAGCCCGACATGGCCGCTTGGAGCGCCTTTGTCGAGCGGGTGAAGCATCCGAGCCGCTCGATCGAGGTCGCGCTGGTGGGCAAGTACACCGAGCTGCCCGACGCCTACAAGTCGATCTGCGAGTCGTTCGTACACGCCGGGGCGGTCAACGACTGCCACGTGAAACTCGTCTACGTCAATTCGGAGAAGATCACCGAGGAGAACGTTGCCGAGCAGCTGGGCCGCATGGCGGGCATCCTCGTCGCCCCGGGCTTCGGCAACCGCGGCATCGAGGGCAAGATCACGGCCGTGCGCTATGCCCGTGAGAACCGGATTCCGTTCCTCGGCATCTGCCTCGGCATGCAGTGCGCCGTCATCGAGTTCGCCCGCAACGTGCTGGGCATCGCCGACGCCAACTCGAGCGAGATGGAGGTGACGGCCCATCCGGTCATCGACCTCATGGAGGAGCAGAAGGGCATCACGGCCAAGGGCGGCACGATGCGTCTGGGCGCCTATCCGTGCGTGCTGCGCAAGGGTTCGCGTGTGGCGGCGGCCTACGGCAAGCTCAACATCTCGGAGCGTCACCGCCACCGCTACGAATTCAACAACGACTACCTCGCGCAGTTCGAGGCCGCAGGCATGCAGGCCGTGGGCGTCAATCCCGATACGAACCTCGTCGAGGTGATCGAGATCGAGAACCACCCGTGGTTCGTCGGCACGCAGTACCACCCCGAGTACCAGAGCACCGTCGAGAGCCCCTCGCCGCTGTTCGTGGCCTTTGTGCGCGCGGCGCTCGACCACGCCGAAGCCACCTCCACGGTCAAGCAGGAGAAGAAGTAATCACGCATACAGAGAGTCTCAGAAAACCGTAAATGGATAAAAAATCGATTATCGGCATTGCCGTCGTGGCGCTCCTCTTTTTCGGGTTCGCCTATTTCAATACACAGGAACAGAAGAAATATCAGGAAGAGATGGCCGCCTGGCAGGCCTACCAGGATTCGGTGGCGCTGGCTACGCGACCCGTTGCCCCCGCCGCGGACTCCGTGGCGCTGACCGCGGGCGGTCAGGATCCGGAACAGGCGGCCGAAGCGGCGCGTGAACGCCGCGTCGCCGCGCTGGGCGAGTACCTCGCCGCGGCGCGCGATGGCGAGGAGCGGGAGTTTGTCGTCGAAAACGACGTGATGGCGGTGACCTTCTCGACGCGCGGCGGCCAGATCCGCGACGTGCTCCTGAAGGACTACACGAAGTATGCGCCGCGCGGCGAGCGCAATATCCCCGTCTCGCTGATGGACCCCGCCACGGCGCGCTTCGACCTCTCGTTCTTTGTCAAGAACGGGCTGAACAACGTCAAGGTCAATACGATGGAGTATGTCTTCACCCCTTCGGCGGTGGAGACGACGGCCGACGGGGCCCGGGCGGTGCGGATGCGTCTCCCGATTTCGGAGACGGCGGCGCTCGAGTACGAGTACCTCATCTACGACACGAAGGCTCCGGCGCGCGACTACCTGGTCGACTTCGACGTGCGGCTGGTGAACATGGCCGCCGAGATGGCCAACCAGACCTCGATCGGCATCGACTGGTCGAATACCTCCTACCAGAACGAGCGCGGCTTCAAGAACGAGAACATGTACACCACGGTGGCCTACCGCTTCCCGGGCGAGTCCTCGATCGAGGAGCTGAGCATGAGCGACGAGGAGCGCTCGAAGGAGATCACCACCTCGGTCAACTGGGTGGCCTTCAAGCAGCACTACTTTTCGTCGGTCTTCATCGCGCCGCAGAACCTCTCCTATGCCGACGTGGGCTTCACGACGGCGCAGCCCGGTTCGGGTTACATCAAGGATTTCTCGGCCCGCATGACCGTGCCCTACACGGCGCAGACCACCGGGTATGACTTTGCCTTCTACTTCGGCCCGAACGAGTATTCGATTCTCAAGAAGGTGGGCGATACGGATGCCGGGGACGGCGACCTCTACCTCGAGCGGCTCATCCCGCTGGGGTGGGGCATCTTCGGCTGGATCAACCGCTGGTGCGTGATTCCGGTCTTCGATTTCCTGCGCAACTACATCCCGAGCTTCGGCATCATCATCCTGATCCTGGCGGTGCTGGTTCGTCTGGTGATCTCGCCACTGACCTACAAGAGCTATGTCTCGATGGCCAAGATGCGCCTGATCAAGCCGCAGGTCGACGAGCTGGCCAAGAAGTACCCCAAGCAGGAGGATGCCATGAAGCGGCAGCAGGCCACCATGGAACTCTACAAGAAGGCGGGCATCAACCCCATGGGCGGCTGCATCCCGATGCTGATCCAGATGCCGATCCTGATCGCCATGTTCCGCTTCTTCCCGGCGTCAATCGAGCTGCGCGGGCAGTCGTTCCTCTGGGCCGGCGACCTGTCGTCGTATGACAGCGTGCTGGACCTGCCCTTCTCGATCCCCTTCTACGGGGACCACGTCTCGCTGTTCGCCCTGCTGATGGCCCTTTCGACCTTCGGCTACTCCTATTACAGCTACCAGCAGACGGCCTCGTCGCAGCCTCAGATGGCGGGCATGAAGTTCATGATGCTCTACCTCATGCCGCTCATGCTGTTGTTCTGGTTCAACGACTATTCGAGCGGTCTGTGCTACTACTACCTGCTCTCGAACCTGCTGACCATCGGGCAGACGCTCATTATCCGCCGCATGGTCGACGACACGAAGATCCAGGCCATCATGCAGGCCAATGCGGCCCGCAAGTCGAACGGCAAGAAGTCGAAGTTCCAGCAGCGTTACGAGGAGCTGCTGCGCCAGCAGGAGGCTCAGCAGCGCGCCAAGCGCAAATAACGGCGGTCCTGCGTGACTGTCGGGCCGGGGATGCACAGGCGTCCCCGGCTTTTTTGTGCGGCAGATTCCCGGCTTTGTGCGGCGGATTCCCGGCTTTGTGCGGCGGATTCCCGGCTTTGTGCAGCGGATTCCCGGCTTTGTGCAGCGGATTCCCGGCTTTGTGCGGCGGATTCCCGGCCTCTCCCGGTGGGTTTTCTCTCGATGGGGCTTTATGCTGTCGGATTCTCCCGGCGGGTCTCTATGCTGTCGGATGCTTCCGGCGGGTTCCTTTGTTGTCGGATTCCTCCGGCTTTTTGCGGATGGTCCGGTAGATCCGGTTTGTGTCAAAAACAGCGGGAAGCATCCTGAAAAAGGATGCTTCCCGTTTGTTTGTCGGTGGGGTGGCGCGAGTGTTTGTCCGGTGTGGCGGCCGGAGTGTTAGTCGGAGTGGCGGCAGGGTGGCTGGTCGATGGGCGGTGGCGCGGATGATTCTTTCGCTTGTCCGGCGCGTCGGAAGTTCCGGCCGCGCCGGCCCGGCTCGCCCTTCGCGGCTTGCCCCTCGCGGCTGTCCTCCTCTCGGCTGCCCCTTACTTTTTACCTTTCACCTTTCACTTTTCACTTTCCGTAAATCCCTGCGAGATGAAGGTGAGTATCGGTTCGAGGCCCGTGCGCCAGTAGTGCCACGTGTGGCCGCCGTCGCGCATGCGGTATTGCAGCGGGACGTTGCGCTCGCGCATGAGGGCGTAGAAGCGGATGTTGCACGAGTAGAGGAAGTCGTCGTCGCCGCAGTCCACCCACCAGCGCACGTTGCGCACGGCGGCAAGCTGTTCGTCGGAGAGCTCGCGCAGCAGTTTGACGGGCGAGTTGTCCACGACCGAACGCACGAAGACGTCCTCGTAGTTGCTTCCGTCGGGAAAGGCGTCCAGCAGACCGCTTAACGGGCAGGCCGAGCCGAAGAGCTCGGGGTGCTTGATGGCGTAGGCCGCCGATCCGCCGCCGCCCATCGAGAGTCCGGCGATGGCGCGGTGTGTACGGTCGCCGCGGATGCGGTAGTGCTGCTCGACGGCGGGCAGGAACTCCTCGAAGAAGAAGCGCTCGTAGCTCCAGCCCGGCACGTCGAAGTAACCCATGTGGGGTCCGGCGTAGTTCTCACCCTCGCCCGCGGCGTCGGGCATGACGATAATCATCCGGCAGGCCATGCCCTGGGCAATGGCGTCGTCGGCGATGCGCTGGACGTCGCCCAGGCGGGTCCAGTCGGTGTGGCAGCCGTAGGCGCCGTGCAGCAGGTAGAGCACGGGGTATTGCTCCGTCGAGGCGTCGTAGCCCGCCGGGAGGTAGACCGTACACGTCTTCTCCGTGCCGAGGATCGTGCTCGGGACGGTGAAGGTTTCGATGCGGCTCTGCCCCTGTGCGAAAAGGGTCGTGCAGAGCAGCGTCAGCAGCGGTAAGAGCAGGGTTCTTTTCATCTTATTTGTGTGTTTGGGATTTGTCTGTTCGGGGTATGCGGCGGCTACTCGACGTAGAGCACCAGCCCCTTGAGGTACTCGCCCTCGGGGTGGTAGATGTTGATCGGGTGGTCGGCGGGCTGCGTCAGCTGGTGCAGGATGCGGACCTTGCGCCCGGCGATCGCCGCGGCCGAGAAGACCGTCGTGCGGAAGAGCTCCTTCGACACGGCCTGCGAGCAGGAGAAGGTGAAGAGGATGCCGCCCGGCCTGATCTGCGACAGCGCCCGGGCGTTGAGGCGCTTGTACCCCTGCATGGCGTTGCCGAGCACCTTGTGGTGCTTGGCGAAGGCCGGCGGGTCGAGAATGATCAGGTCGTAGCGGTCGCCGATGTCGCGCAGGTACTCCACGGCGTCGGCCGCCACCTCGGTGTGCGGGGCCCCGTCGCCGAAGTTCAGGCGCATGTTCTCGGTGGCGAGGGCCACGGCCCGCTCCGAGGAGTCCACCGAGCATACCTCCTTTGCACCGCCCGCCAGGGCGTAGACCGAGAAGCCGCCCGTGTAGCAGAAGGTGTTGAGCACGGTGCGCCCCTGTGCGTAGCGCTTCACCAGCTCGCGGTTCTCGCGCTGGTCGAGGAAGAAGCCGGTCTTCTGCCCCTGCTCCCAGTTGACGAGGAACTGCTCGCCGTGCTCGAGCACGACCTGCGGCGTCTGCGCCCGTCCCCAGAGGTAGCCGTCCACGGCCCCCGTATTGGCCTTGAAGGGGAGCGTCTGCGACGACTTGTCGTAGATGGCCGTGATGTGCTCGCCGTAGACCGCGCGGATGGCCGCGGCGATCTCCATGCGGGCGCGGTACATGCCCACCGAGTGGCACTGGACGACGGCCGTCGTGCCGTAGATGTCCACGACAAGGCCCGGCAGCGAGTCGCCCTCGCCGTGCACGAGGCGATAGCATGTCGTCGAGGCGTTCTGCGTGAGTCCCAGCGTGCGGCGCACGTCGTGCGCCACGGCGATGCGCCGCTCCCACCAGGCGCTATCGATCGCTTCGCGCTCGAAGGTGAGCACGCGCACGGCGATCGAGCCGATCTGGTAGTGGCCCCGGGCGATGAACTCCCCCGCGTGGGTGTAGACATCGACGAGGGCCCCTTCGGCGATCTCGGACTCCTCCTCGGCCTTGATGTAGTCGATGGCCCCGGAGAAGATCCACGGGTGGCGGCGCAGGAGCGACTCCTCCTTGCCGCGTCGCAGGTAAATACGCGGTATCATGGTTTCTGTCATTTGATTTTCGGCGTGTGTTGCAGCCGCTCGTAGATCTGCGTGCAGACCCAGGCGTCGGTGGCGGCGTAGAGCTGCTGCTTGGGCGTGAGGGTCGCGGCCTCCCAGTTGCTCAGCCGCTGGGCCTTCGAGACGCGCATGCCCAGGACGATGGCCGAGAGCTTGCGCAGGCTCTTCTCGCCGATGCCCCATTCGGGGGCGATCGCCTGCAGGTCGACGAACCCGCCGTCGCGGAAGCGCCGCAGCTGTCGGAGCGAGCGCAGGTCGCCGGCCACGTCGGCCCCGACCTTCACCACCTCGCGCGATTCGAGCAGCCGCAGCAGGGGCCGCGCAAGCGGAATCCGGTTGAGCCGGAAGAGGTAGCAGCGCTCCGCCGAGGAGAGTTGCAGCAGCGACACGCGGTAGGTGACGCCCGGCTGGAACGAGGGGCGCGTCTCGGTGTCGAAGCCGACAAGGGGCTGCTGCATGAGGTACTGGCAGGCGGCCTCGATCTCGTCCTCGTGCTCGACGATGCGGATCTCGCCGTGAAATTCGATGGCGGGGAGCAACGCGGTCTGTTCGTTGCTTATCTTGTCTGTGAAGCGGTTTTCGGTACTCATCCGGATGAAGATTCCCGCAAAATTACGCAATTATTTCCAATTTCCCATTGCTGCCCGTGGTGATTTTGCCCGCGGCGAGCAACTCGCGCACCGTGGCGGCAATCCGCCCGGGCGAGGCGGCCAGTTCGTCGGCCAGCGTGCGGGGATCGGCCGCTCCGCGCGAAAGGCGTTCGAGCAGGCGCGTGCGCAGCTCTTCATCCGGTGCGGCGTGTTCTGCCCGTGCGGCCGCTGTTGTTGCAGCGTGCCCGGTCGGAACGGCCGCTGTTGTTGCTGCGGGCTTCGACGGTTGTGCTGTCGGGCCGGCACCACCGGGCGAGGCCTTTTCTGTTGCCGGGCCGGCACCTCCGGGTGAGGCTTTTTCAGCGGTCGGGGCGGTGCCTCCGGGCGAGGCTTGTTTGGTTGCGGCGGCCCGTTTGGCGGCGCGGCGGCGGGCCAGGCAGATGTCGCAGACGCCGCACGGCCCGGCCGGTTCGGTGCCGAAGTAGCGTTCGAGCACCGTGCTGCGGCACTCCTCTTCGTTCGAGGCGTAGGCGAGCATCTGCTCGAAGCGCTCGCGCAGGAGCTGCTGCCGCAGCCGGTAGGTCTCGGGGGCGATGTAGAGGTCGGCGCGCGGCAGCCGCTCCTCATTCATGAAGAGCAGCGGCGAGCGGTTCGACGGGATGTAGCGGATCACGCGCAGCATCCACAGCCGCTTGAGCAGCTCGCGGACCCGCTCGACGGTGTAGCCGCTCCAGGTCGCCAGCTCGCCCTCGTCGATGGGGCGGAACTCGGTGAATACGCCGTTGTAGAGGCGCAGCAGCGTGCGGATGAAGTGGTCGAGCTCGTCGCGCTGCACGCGCAGGCGGTAGAGGTCGTCGCGGCTCACGCAGAACATCACCCGCGCGGGGTTCTCCTGTGCGTCGGTCAGCGTCATGTAACCGTTCTGCTGGAGGAGCTTCAGGGCGCTGGAGACCGTCCCGGCGTAGAGGTGCTCGCGCGCGCAGAAGTCGTGGATGTTGAACTGAAAGGTGGCGCCGTCGCCCTCGCCGATGCCGATGCGCAGGTAGTTGCAGACCTTCTCGTAGATCTCCTTCACGCGCTCGAGCGGCGGAAACTCCTGCTCGAAGCGGCGGATCGTGCGCTCGCCGTCGTCGGCCGCGACGAGCAGCAGGGCGTAGGCGCGTGCGCCGTCGCGCCCGGCGCGTCCGGCCTCCTGGTAGTAGCTTTCGAGCGAATCGCACATCGAGTAGTGGACAACGAAGCGCACGTCGGGCTTGTCGATGCCCATGCCGAAGGCGTTGGTCGCGACCATCACCCGCACGCGGCCCGCGATCCACTCCTCCTGGCGCTGCGACCGCTCGGCATGGCCCAGCCCGCCGTGGTAGGCAGCGGCCGTGGTGCCCTCCTGCCGCAGCAGGTCGGCGATCTGCTCCGTTGCCTCGCGCGTGCGCACGTAGACGATGCCCGAGCCTGGGACGTTGTGCACGAGGCGCAGCAGCTGGCCGTTCTTGTCGTCCGTATGGCGGACGCTGTACGAGAGGTTGGGCCGCGCGAAGCTGCTGCGCAGGATGTGCGCTTCGGGGAACTTCAGGTGGTGCATGATGTCCTCGGCGACCCGCGCGGTGGCCGAGGCCGTGAGGGCCAGCACCGGGACGCCGGGCAGGCGCTCGCGCAGCTCGGCGATGCGCAGGTACGAGGGGCGGAAGTCGTAGCCCCACTGCGAGATGCAGTGGGCCTCGTCGACGGCGATGAGCGAGACGTTCATGCGCACGACGCGCAGACGGAAGGCCTCCGAGGTGAGCCGCTCGGGGGCGACGTAGAGGAACTTCACGTCGCCGTAGACGCAGTTGTCCAGTGCGATGTCGATCTGCCGCGGCGAGAGTCCCGAGTGGATGGCCACGGCCGGGATGCCCCGAGCGCGCAGGCGATCCACCTGGTCCTTCATCAGGGCGATGAGCGGCGTAATGACGACGGCCAGTCCGTCGCGGGCCATCGTCGGCACCTGGTAGGTGAGCGACTTGCCGCCGCCGGTGGGCATCAGCGCCAGCGTGTCGCGCCCCTGCATGACGGAGAGAATGATCTCCCGCTGCACGGGACGGAACTCCCGGAAGCCCCACCAGCGGGTGAGGGCGGCGTATATCTTCTCCTCGGCGGATTCCATAATGCAAAGGTAGCGATTTTGCCGCGGATTTGCCTCCCCCGTCCGGGGCTTTTTCGCTCGGGGCACGTTCCGGGCGGGCAGACCGGCGCGCCGCTTCCGGTCCGGGTTCATTCCCGGGTTCATTTCCGGGTTCATTCCCGGGTTCATTTCCGGGCTCATCTCCGGGTTCATTTCCGGGTTCATTCCCGGCTGCGTCCCCGCTCCCTTCCCGCGCGGAGCCGGGTAGGGCGGCGGAAGCGAAAAAATTAGGCTTTTTCCGAAATTTTGCGTACATTTGCGGCATATCGGCAGAGACCGGTGATACGAAAGATGAAGATTGACCCCAAATACAAGGTGCGCGAGCTGGCCGGCGAACATGTGGTCGTCGTGCAGGGCGCATACGGCGCCGACATGACGCGCCTGGTGGCGCTCAACGAGTCGTCGCGCTATCTGTGGGAGCAGCTCCGCGGCCGCGAATTCGACCTCGACGACGTGGTCTCGCTGCTCGTGGAGCGATACGAGGTGGACGAGGCAACGGCCCGGCGCGATGCCGGGGCGTGGATGTCCCGCCTTGCGGAATGCGGCGTACTGGAGCAATGAAGGCCCGTGGATACATAGCGCTGTTGTTGCTGACCCTCTACCTTGCGGCGGTCTGCACCCCGGCGTATGTCTCCCTGACGTGCAAGTGCAAGGCGCCGCGCGAGGCGCTGCAGCACACCGGCTGCACCTGCTGCGACCATACGGGGGATCTTCCCGCCGCCCGCGCCGACATTACGGCGCCCTGCTGCGGCACCCACCATTCGACCGACATAGCCCTCTATACGGGCTCTGGATCGAACCACGAGCGGCTCGTGCGCTGCGTGGTCCTGACGCTGCCGCCCGCCATCGTGGCGACGTGCGGCTCCGTTCCCGTGTCTGAAATCCAGACCGACCGGCAGGTCGGCTGCGACGTGCCGCCGCTGCGCGACGGCTTCGCCCGCTGTGCGGGGCTGCGCGCCCCGCCCGTCAGGGGCTGACCGCCGCATGCGGTCCGCTGGGTGCGCCCCGGCCGGATGTCGGAAGGACATCCCCGTTTTCCCTGACCATTCATTTATCATTCACCATCCGACGGTCACGCTGTGCACGCAGCGTGCAGTTTGCAGAACATGAGTCACCCGCATTGCGAAGAGGTGCTCGAGGCCCACGGCATACGTCCTACGGCCCTCCGCATCCTGGTGCTGGAGGCGATGGAGACCTTCAGCGACACCTTCAGTCTGGCCGACCTGGAGACCGCGACCGACGGTCTTGACCGGTCGTCGATCTTCCGCACGCTGACCCTCTTTGCCGAACACCACCTGCTGCATGTCATCGATGACGGCAGCGGCGCCACGAAGTACTGCGTCTGCCACAACGACCATGCGTGCCGGATCGAGGAGATGCACTGCCACTTCCATTGCGAAGCCTGCGGCCGCACCTTCTGCCTGGACCATACGCACATTCCGGTGATCCGCTACCCGGCGGGATACGACGTGCGTCGGATCAACTACCTCATAACGGGTCTCTGTCCCGACTGCCGCAACCGGCGGCAGGTGTGATCGCGGCGGGGCGGGGGCGGTTTGCAACCCGGTTGCAGACCTTTCGCGCTACCTTTGTCCGCGGGAAAAACAGAAAAAATACCATGAAACGAACTCTATTCCTTGTTTCGGCCTTTGCGCTGCTGGCGGCCTCCGCCGAGGCGCAGGATCTGCGCGGTGTCGTGCGCGATGCGGAAGGACAGCCGCTCGTCGGCGCTTCGGTCTACTGGGCCGGCACGACGATCGGTGCGAGCACCGATGCCGAGGGTGCCTTCCTGCTGCACCGCGTGAAGAACTACGACCGCCTCGTGGCGTCGTATCTGGGATATGTCAACGATACGCTCCGCGTCGAGAGCGGTACGGAGCGCGTCGAGATGGCGTTGCGCGCCGAGGGCGTCGAGCTCGAGGGTGTCGTCGTCGAGGGCAACCTCTCGGGCAACTTCGTCAAGCGCGAGGGCATTCTCAAGAACGAGATGATCTCCTTTGCGGGCCTCTGCAAGATGGCCTGCTGCAACCTGGCCGAGTCGTTCGAGAACTCGGCGTCGGTGACCGTCGGCTACAGCGACGCCATCTCGGGCGCGCGGCAGATCAAGATGCTGGGTCTGGCCGGCACCTACACGCAGATTCTCGACGAGAACCGCCCCATCATGCGGGGGTTGAGTGCCCCCTACGGATTGAGCTACACGCCCGGCATGTGGCTCAACTCGATCCAGGTGTCGAAGGGCGTCGCCTCGGTGACGGCCGGACACGAGGCCATCACCGGGCAGATCAACCTCGAGCACCGCAAGCCGACCGATGAGGAGCGGCTCTTCGTGAACCTCTACCTCGACGACGAGCTGCGCCCCGAGGCCAACATCTCGACGGCCTTCCCCGTGACGCGCGACAAGAAACTCTCGAGCATCATCCTGCTGCACGGCTCGATGGATACCGACGCCCGGAAGATGGACCACAACCACGACGGCTTCCGCGACCTGCCCAAGTCGGACCAGATCAACGTCGCCAACAAGTGGCTCTATGCCGCCGACAACGGCACGCAGGTGCGCTGGGGCTGGAAATTCGTGCAGGAGAACCGTCTGGGCGGCATGCTCGGATACAGGAACACCGAGGCGATGCGCGAGGCGATGGCCGCGGACTGGGACTGGGAGCAGCGCGACGAGCGGATGCCCCTCTACGGGTCGCACATCCGCAACCGCAACGCCAACGGCTACGTGAAGATCGGCATGCCGGTCGGTCCGGCGGTCTACGATGCCGACGAGCAGGACGAGATGCGCTCGAACCTGGCCTTCGTCGCCGACTTCGACCACTTCGACGAGACGGCCTACTTCGGGCTGAACGGCTATGACGGCAATCAGAATTCGCTGTCGCTCAATCTGATGTACAATCACTACTTCACCTACCGTTCGTCGCTGAACGTCGGTGTGCAGGCCCATCTGGACTCCTACCGCGAGGGACTCGACAACCGCACGCCCTGGATTGACAACTCGCGGCAGCTCTATGCGTTCGACCGCGACGAGCAGGAGGTGGGCCTCTATGCCGAGTATACCTACGCCGTGAAGGAGAAGCTCTCGATCGTGGCGGGCCTGCGCGGCGACTACAATGCCTTCTACGACCGCTGCTTCCTCACGCCGCGCGGCCACCTGAAGTGGAACATCACCCCTACGACGACGCTGCGCGCCTCGGCCGGTCTGGGCTACCGCTCGACGGACATCATCACGGACAACATCGGCATGCTCGCGACGGGACGGCAGATCCGGCTGGTGGAGTTCCGCAACGGGGTGCCGGCCTATGACGGCCGCTTCGCCGACTTCGACCGCCTGGAGAAGGCCCTGACGCTGGGTGGCAGCCTGACGCAGACCTTCACGCTCGTGCAGGCCGACGACGCGACGTTGAGCTTCGACTACTTCCGCACGCAGTTCTACCACTCGGTGGTGGCCGATCAGGAGTATGACCCCACGCAGATTCTGCTCTACACGTCGGACGGCCGCTCCTACACGGATACCTATCAGGTCGACTTCTCGTGGTCGCCCGTCGAGCGGCTCGACATCTTCGCCACGTTCCGCTATACGGACAGCGAGATGACGATCCGGCGCCCCGACGGCCGCACGGCGCGCGTCGAGCGACCGCTGGTCAGCCAGTACAAGACGCTGCTCAACATCCAGTACGCCACGAAGTTCCGCCGCTGGGTCTTCGACGCTACGGCGCAGCTCAACGGCCCGGCACGCATCCCGACGCAGACGGGTAACCTGGCCGACGACAGCTACTCGCCGCGCTATCCGATGTTCTATGCGCAGGTGAGCCGCAAGGTGGGCAAGTTCGACATTTACGTCGGCTGCGAGAATATCGCAGACTACCGGCAGAAGGACCCGATCCTCAACGCCTCGAACCCCTATTCGGCGCAGTTCAACTCGATGAACGTCTGGGGACCGCTCATGGGCCGGAAGTTCTACGCCGGTCTGCGCTTCAACCTCTATTGATACCGAAACCTTAACATACCGAAGCAAGATGAAAAAAATCGCTATGCTCTGCCTCGCCCTGCTGCTGGGCGCAGGCGTATCCCTGGCGGCGAAGCCGGCTGCCGGGAAGAAGATCGTGACGACGGTCTTCGCGGCCGATGTCGACTGCGAACACTGCGTCAACAAGATCATGAACAACGTGCCGTCGCTCGGCAAGGGGATCAAGGATGTGCAGGTCGACCTCGAAAAGAAGGAGGTGACCGTCGTCTACGACGCCTCGAAAAACAGCGACGAGAACATCGTCAAGGGGCTGGCCTCGCTCAAGGTGCAGGCCGAGCCGAAAGAGAGCACCGAGGCCGGCAAGTAGCCGCCGGGACGGGATTGTTATCGGAAGGAGGGGAGTGCCGCTGCGGCGTTCCCCTCTTTTTTGTGCCCGGAACAGCCGGTTGCGGGGAGGCGAGGACCCCGGTCGCGGGAGGCGAGGACCCCGGTCGCGGGAGGAGGAAGCTCCAGTCGCGGGAGGGGGCTTCGGTTGCGGGGCAGAGGATGGCCGCAATATGGAGATGGCTGGTCGCGGGGCTTGTGCGGAAGGTCGGGACGCTGGGGCGGATGGCCGCGAATTGCGTGGAACGCGGGGACGGCCGCTGTCGGGAGGCCGGAGAAGCCGGCGGATCGTGAAGAGAGGTTGCGGGCGGGCAGTCGGGACGCCGGGGTGGCGGATTGTTGCCGGACGGTGTCGGGGAGCGGGCGGCGCCTTGCCATGCCGCGGCGGGAAAATCGGTCCGAGGGCGCGCGGCGGCTTTTCCCGATGTCGGCGGAATGGGGTCAAAAGGGCGGATTTTCGGCTTCGGGTTTGGAAATACGGCCGAAAAGGCTACCTTTGCCCCCGCAAACGGTTCCCTCGCGGCGCGGCCGCAGGGATTAAAAGGGAATGCAGTGCAAGTCTGCAACAGTTCCCGCTGCTGTGAGTTTCGTCCCGGATGCTCCGGGCTGTCGTCGCGACAATCTCTTGCCACTGACCTTGCGGTCGGGAAGGCGTCGCGCCGGAAACGAGTCAGAAGACCTGCCTTTGCCTGTGTCGAGCGCAAGCCTGCGGAGAACGGGCGGAGTGAGGATCGGACTCGTTCCCGGTTTTTTCTGTTCCGAATGTTCCTGAAGGCGGCGCCCACGGTGCGGCGAACGCCTAACCTTTTAATTGTACAGGAATATGAAGAAAATCTTGGTGCTTTTTGCGGCCGCGCTGACGGCCCTGCTTCCGACTTCGTGCCGCAAGTCGGAGACCGAACCGGCGAAGCCGCTTCCGGCTTCCGTCTCGATTGCGGAGGTGGCGCCCGCCAAGCGGGCGGTGAGCTTTACGCTGAATCCGACGAATGCCGTGCGTGTGCTTTACTGCTGCGTGCTGCGCGGCGAGACGCCGGCCGAGTCGGCCTGGATCGCGCGCGAAGCCGCGGCGCCGGTGCAGCTCACGGTCGGCGAGCTCGAGGCCGGCACGGCCTATACGCTGCTGGCCCGGGCCGAGAACCGCAAGGGCGTGGCCGGCGAGACGGTAACGCACGATTTCGAGACGCTGCGCCTGCCGTCGCTTGTCGTGGGTGACATCACGACGACGGCCGAAGGGGCCGAGGTGCGGGTGAAGACGGCCGATGCGCAGCAGTTGTTCTGGGCCTGCGTCCGTGCCGAAGCCGAGGACCCGACGGAATTCACGCAGATGGAGGCTGCGGCGGAGGCGACCGTACAGCTCACGGGGCTGATGCCCGACACCGAATACCGGTTCTGCGCCTATGTGGCCGATGCCGATTCGCGCAGCGACCTGGCCGCGAAGAACTTCCGCACGGCGGCTCCCGACGCGACCGATCTGAGTGCCGCCGGGACGGCCAACTGCTACGTGGTGACGGCGCCGGGCGTCTACTCCTTTGCCGCCGACGTGCGCGGCAACGGCGTCAGCGCCAACAACGACCAGGAGAGCAAGCATTTCGAGGCGGCGATTGCCGTCGGTGCGGACTGGAGCGCCGACTGGCTGTGGGCGTCGGCCGAGGGGCTGGTCTCGAACGTGACGCTGGACGCCGCCTCGAAACGCATCCGCTTCGAGGCCTCCGCACAGCGGGGCAATGCAGTCCTCGCCCTGTTCGACGGCGCGCAGCAGCTCGTCTGGAGCTGGCACATCTGGATGACGGACGATCCGTCGGTGAGCCTCGTGAGCGGCTCCTCGCCCCAGTATCAGTTCCTCGACCGCAACGTGGGGGCCACCTCGACGGCGGTTGACGACGTGGCTTCGTTCGGCTTCTTCTACCAGTGGGGACGCAAGGACCCCTTCATCGCAGCCTCGGCGCCCGTCAACCCCGACGGTGCGGCGATCCCCGACGGGGAGGCTTTCCAGACCGCGCTGGAGGGTGCCTGCGTCTTCAACACGGCCCGCACGACGGGGTGGACGACCCTGCGCAACGACGATGCCGCGATTGCCACGGGACAGTCGGTCGACTATGCCGCGGCCCATCCGATGACCTTCATCACCTACGGCGCACAGGTCGGGACGAGCGGTGTCGGTGCCTGGTTCAACGACGACAACGTGCAGTATGCCGAGCTGTGGGGCTACGATTTTGTCAACCATACGAACCTCAAGACGATGTTCGACCCCTGCCCGCCGGGATACAAGGTACCGGGATGGTATCAGGAGGTCATGGCCGACGCCAGCAAGACGACGCTGGTCGAGACGGGCGCCTACCAGTCGCGCACCTACAACGGCGGCTACTGGCCCGCGCAGGGCTACCGCACGGATGCCGGACGGCTGTCGAACGTGGGCCGCTACGGCTACTACTGGTCGGCGTGCAGCTACAACCACAACTATCCGGCACAGGGCTACAAGGGATACATGCTCTACTGGTATTCGCGTGCGGTGAGCAACAACAACGCCCAAAATGAGGCGATCGGCGGCAATATCCGCTGCATCCGCGAATAGCGGCCGCCCGGCCGGCTGCCGTTTCATGGTGGCGTGGCCTCCATTCTGTGGTGGTACGGCAGCCGTTTCGTGGGGAGCGCAGCCGTTCCCCGCAGGGCGGTAACGAAGCGAGGGAGACAGCATCCGATGCTGTCTCCCTCGTCGTTTGCCGACGGGTCCGCTCTTCGGGAGAGCCCCGGCGGGTCCGCTCCCGGCACCCCGGCGTCCTACTCCAACGGGCGGACGCGGACCTCGGTGACCCCCTCCAGCTCGGCAACCAGGCGGTCGATGTCGGTCTTCTCGTCCACCTCGCCGTAGTGGTAGGGGTAGAAGATGGCCGGGCGGAACGCCTTGACGGCCTCGACGGCCTGGTCGACGGTCATCGTGTAGGGCTGGTTCACGGGCAGGAAGGCGACGTCGATCTCCTTCAGCCGCTTCATCTCGGGCGTGGGTTCTGTGTCCCCGGCAATGTAGATGCGCGTGCCGCCGATGGTGAGGATGTAGCCGCAGTCCTCGCGCTCGCGCGGGTGGAACTGCAGGTGCCCCGGCGTGGTGTTGCACGCCACGACGGCCTCGACCTTCAGGTAGGGCCGCGGCGTGGCGATGCTGCCCGGGCGCATCGTGTAGCAGTTCATCTCGAAGGCTTCGGCCGACGTGCGGTCGCAGAGCACCTCGGTCTCCGAGGTCAGCAGCGTCTCGACGGCCGCCCGGTCGAGGTGGTCGTAGTGCGAGTGGGTGATGAGCACCACGTCGGCCTTCGGCAGCGAGGCGTAGTCGGCGTAGTTGCTGGCGGGATCGACATAGATGTACTTGCCGCCCACGGTGATCGCGAGCGAGGCGTGTTTGAAGAAGGTAAGCGTGGTCTGTGAGCCGTCGCGCAGGGTCAGCACGTCGGCGGGATATTCCGGAGCGGACTTGCGGCCGCATCCGAAGAGCGATAAGATCGACATAAGTAACAGGAGTTTGGTTTTCATGTTGCGATGAACATGTCTATTCACACCCAAGATAGTAAAAAAAAGTGAAATATTCGTACCTTTGCGGCGGGGTTGGCCCGGAATATGGAAAAATTTTTTTCCGGGATGCAGTAAAAAACCTCCGGACACGTTTAAGCAACAGTTATTCACCTTATCCACGAAAGACGACCATGAAGAAAATTTTGGGAACCCTGCTGCTCGGCCTTACGCTGCTCACGGGCTGTGTCGACAGCAACAACGGCTATGAGGAGCTCAAACCGTTCCTCCCGGGACTGAACCTCTACCAGAACTGCCAGCTGCAGACGACGCTCGCCCTGCAGCCGGCCAATGTCGGCATGCGCCTGGCCATTCTGCTTGCCGAGGTGGACAAGCAGGCGGCGACGGGCGAGACGACCGATTTCGGGAGCGTCACCTACGAAAACAAGAATGTCAAGGAGCAGCTCTTCGGTTCGAGCATCACCATCACGAAGAGCAACCTTGCGGGCGACTACAAGGTGACCTTCACGACGGACAGCCGGGTCTTCGGCTGCTACTTCTCGGGGTCGCTGACTGTCAAGACGGGCAACACGCCCCTCGCGGAGACTTCGCTCGTCGCACCCTGGCGCGTCGAGATGACCGACTATGAGGCTCAGGTCGACCAGGGGGCAGGTTACCGCCAGTCCATCCTCTTCAACACGGGCGAGACGCTGCTCTACGCCAATGGCGACGGCAGCTATACGGTGTCGCTCGCAGCCATGGACATGAACGTCAAGGATACGCAGATCCACTCCGAGTGGAGCGGCTCCTACCGGCTGCGCCCCGAGGCAAACGGACTGGCCTACTCCGAGTGCTCGGGCAAGGCCTTCACCGTCGACGGATCGTTCGGCGGCCCGTCGATCTTCTCGCTGACGAGCTCCTCGCAGACCATGCAGGCCACGAAGATGAGCCATCAGCTCTCGAACGGCAAGTATCTCTTCGCCGGGCAGGTGCTCACGGGTACGATCGTGGCGCGTCTCACCGGTATCAACGACTACAACACCTCGTACTATGTCAGCCCCGAGGTGAAGGTCACCTGGACCTACGACGAGGAGAAGAATTCGCTCTCGCAGAAGGTCGAGTACAACGGACAGACCATGTAGGCTGCTCTCGGCCGATACGGACGGCGCCCCGCATATCGGGGCGCCGTTTTTTTTGTGCCGATTTTCCGGGCGGAGATGTTTGTCGAGCGTGCTGCGGGTGCGAAGGAAGGGGTAGGGAGGGGTGGATACTCTTTTGCCCGGCTACTCTTCGGATATGCGCGCCGGGGCGTCGGTTTCCCGGGCGTCGGTTTCCGGGGTGTCGGCCTTACGGGATGAAGCGGTTGCGGGCGCTTCCGGCCGGCCGGCGGTTCCGCTGCCATTGTCGAGGCGCATGACCGAAGGAATGCAGAAGGCGGCGAGACCGAGCAGGCAGATGATCGCGCCGGCCAGGACGAATGTGCGGGTGATGCCCACCTCGTCGGCCAGGAACCCCGTGCCGAGCAGCCCGATGGCCGAGGGCAGCAGTCCGAAGCTGTAGTAGAGCGACATGACGCGCCCGAGGACCCCGGCGTCGATGCGGCTCTGGATGAGCGAGACGAATGAGGCGTTGAAGACGCTGCTCGAGATGCCGGCCGCCGCGGTCAGCAGGGTGAAACAGATGAATCCCGAAGGGGGCAGCAGTCCCGAAAGGAGGAACGATGCGCCGACGAGCAGGTACATCAGGTTGATAAGCAGGATGCGGCTGACGCGGTAGTGGCGCATGCCCATCACGGCGCCGCCGAGCAGTGCGCCGCCGCCCCAGACGATCTCGACGAGGCTCATTTCGGTGGCCCCGCCGCCGAAGTGCCGCAGCGTCATGAGCGGAAAGAGCACTCCCACGGGCATGATGAAGAACCAGACGGCGATGACCAGCGTGAAGAGCCAGCCCATGCCGGGCGTGGCGTGCATGGCGGCGAACCCTTCGCGGAATTCGCGCCACAGGTTCGGGCGCCGGTCGCTCCGCGCGGGGTTGGGAATGTGGATGAAGAGCAGCGTCGTGCAGGCGGCGACGGCTCCGGCGACGTCGAGCAGCAGGATGTTGCCGATCGAGGAGATGTTGAGCAGCAGGGCGCCGAGAGCCGGGCCCGCGATGTCGGAGAACGAGACGATCATCTGGTTGACGCCCGCGATGCGTGTCAGCTCCCGCTCGGGGGCCAGCAGTGGCACCGAGGCCTGCATGGCCGGGCGGTGGAAGGCCGAACCGGCCGAGCGGCAGGCCAGCAGCAGGTAGACGTGCCACAGCTCGGCGCGGCCGCTCCAGAAGAGCAGGGCGAGCAGCAGCGTGCAGGCGGCGATGAAGAGGTCGGAGGCGATCATCGTGCGGCGGCGGTCCCAGCGGTCGATGTAGACCCCCACGACCGGGCCGAGGAGCGACTGCGGCAGCATGCCCGCGATCGCTGCCAGGGCCAGCACCTCGGCCGAGCCGGTCTCGAGGCTCATCCAGAAGATGACGGCGTAGCCGACGATCGAGCTCGTCAGGATCGAGACGAACTGCCCGCTCCAGATGATGCCGAATGTCCGTTTCCAGTTTTCCATGCGCCTGTTCCGTGTGTTGCCTGTCGTGTGTTGCCTCTTCGTGCGGTTCCGCTTCCCGTCCCGTGCCCGAATTTTTCGGGCTCTTCAAGGTTCTTTCGGGTTCTTTCCGGCCCCTCCGGCTTTTCCGAAACTTTTCGCCGGGCTTTTCCGGCCCTCCCGGGACTTTTCAGCTCCTCCCGGGGCCTCCCGCTCTTTCCGACCTTCCGGCCGGGACAGCTTCGGAAGCTCCGGAGGCGGGAACCGGATGCAAAAATACGAAAAAAAGGCGGACACCGGAGTGTCCGCCGCCGAAATCCTCCGCGGAGGATTTATTTAACTTCCTTAACTATTGCCTCGAATGCCTTCGGCTCGTTCATGGCCAGGTCGGCGAGCACCTTGCGGTTCAGGACGATACCCTTGGCGTTGAGTTTGCCGATGAATTGCGAATAGGTCATTCCCTGGGCGCGGACTGCGGCGTTGATACGCGTGATCCACAGCGAACGGAATGTCCGCTTCTTGAGCTGGCGGTGCGCATAGGCGAACTGCAAGCCTTTCTCGACCGTGTTTTTCGCAACGGTCCATACGTTTCCCCTTGAACCAAAGTTACCCTTGGCAAGTTTCAAAACTTTCTTTCTTCTTGCGCGTGACGCAACTACGTTGACTGAACGTGGCATAATGTAAAAGTTTTTGAAGAGCTGTCAGCGACGCGGTTCTCCCGCGTTCTTCGGGGCTGTTTCGCTCCGGTTAATAAATGCGGTTCCGCCGGTCGGATGTTACTTGACCAGCAGGTTCTTGATTTTGGCCTCGTCGGCCGCAGAAACGATACCCGAATAGCAGAGGTTGCGCTTCTGTTTCGTCGTCTTTTTGGTCAGGATGTGACTGTGATAAGCGTGCTTGCGCTTGATCTTTCCTGTGCCGGTGAAGGTAAAACGCTTCTTCGCAGCGGCATTGGTTTTCATTTTCGGCATTGTCGTAAACAGTTAATTGGTTAAACTCAGCCTGCAAAGTTACGAAAATATTTGCACGGTGCAAGGATTCCCGGCTTTTTTTCATTATATTTGTCTTGAGAACCAACCTTGTCCGAACATGAAACCGCTCTGCTGCCTGCTTCTGCTGACGGGACTGCTCTGCGGGGCCCGCACCGCGGCCCGGCCCCCTGCTGCCTCCGCCCCCGCGTCGGAACATCCGGTCGTCGGCGTCGAGCTGCGCGGCGACACGATGGTCTACCGCACGACGCGGCACGCACAACTCTTCGAGGATGAAACGGGCCGCCTCTACCGCCTGCGTTCCGTGCTCGCCGACCCCGTGGCGCTCCACACCGTGAGCATCGAGGTCGGGGCCTACTCCTGGAGCGGTTCCCGCTCTCCCTTCTCGACGAAGGAGCGGGTGTGGGTCGCGCAGCCGCCCGAAGCCTTTCCCACCGAACGCTACTATTACGAGGGTCCGCTGCGCACGAGCGGCATGTGGGGCCTTGCCTACGGGTATCGCCTCTCCCGCGCGGTCGAGGTCGGCGTTTCGCTCTCCTATGCGGCCTACTGGCGTGACCTGATGCGCGCTCCGGACCGCAGCGTCGCGTCGTCTCTGCGCGAACATTATGTGACGCTGATGCCCTTCGCCCGCTTCATGTGGCTCAACCGCCGGTCGGTGCAGCTCTATACGGCCGTGCAGCTGGGGTGTCAGTGGGGGTATGAAAAATCCTACACGGACGGCTACGGCAGTTTCACCTACCTCACCGGGCAGTTCACTCCGTTCGGGATCCGTGTCGGGCGTCGCCTGTTCGGGTATGTCGAGTGGGGCGTCGGCGCCCGCGGTCTCTTTGTGGGCGGCGTCGGGTACAGTTTCGGGAACTTCAAAAGATAACGGGTATGCGTTGCGGACGACTCTTTCACGGCTTCCGGGCCGGCATGATGCTTCTGCTGTTGGCCGGGAGTGCCTGTACGATCGAAGAGGGGGACAGTGTGCCCCGGAGAACCGGGACGGAGTATGCCGTCTACGAACATGTCCGCGGACTCGACGAGGCGGCGGTCGTGACGCTGCGCGTGGCGGCCGGCCTGGACGAGTGGCTGCGGCAGACGACCAACGCCGGACGCGAGGCGGTCTGCAACCGTTTCTTTGCCTGGGGTCGCGTCTATGACGAAGGGGCCGGGAACTGGTCGTTGCAGGGGACGGGCCGCCGCTACGACTTTGCGCTCAGCGACGGGCTCGGGCTCGGAGACCCCGGAGCCTCGTGGCACGTGACCGAACGGGTCGGCAACGAGGTGCGCTCGACCGTCACGCTGCGTGCCGAAGCAGACGGCAGCCTCCAATGCGAGGTGTCCGCCGCCTGGTGGAATACCTATATATTATATGATGCCGCGTGGACGGTGCATCTGACGGTCTCGGAGGAGACGTTCGAGGTGTCGGCCGCGGGCGATGCGCAGATGCGGATCGAAGGCGAGCAGGGGAGCGTCTGGTCGGTGGATTACCGCCTGATGGAGCCGCTGGTCTGGAGTGAGCGTGCCGGGGAGACCTTCTGCACGGCCGGGTATGCGGTGCGGGCCGCCTGTGACGGGGCCGCGGAGCGGCAGCTGGAGTTTCAGGCCGTGCGCTCCGCCCTGGGGCGGGTGACGATTACGAGCGGCGGTGTCACGGAGGTGTGGTAGTGCCGCTGCGGTACTGTTTTTGATCGGAGGAACGAAGAGATGGAGTGGAATTTCATTTTGCGGTTGTGTGTGGCGGGCCTTTGCGGTACGGTCATCGGGCTCGATCGCGAGTACCGCGTCAAGGATGCGGGCTTCCGCACGCACTTTCTGGTGGCGCTGGGCAGCGCCCTGATGATGATCGTCTCGCAGTACGGCTTTGCCGGAGTGCTCGGCGAGCCCGGGGTGGGGCTCGACCCGAGCCGGATTGCGGCGCAGGTCGTCAGCGGCATCGGATTCATCGGCGCCGGCACGATCATCATTCACCGCCAGCTGGTGCGGGGACTGACCACGGCGGCGAGTCTCTGGGCCACGGCCGGCATCGGTCTGACGGCCGGGTCGGGGATGTTTCTTCTGGCCGGAGTGGCCACGGTGCTGACGCTCTTCGGACTGGAGGTGCTCTCGCTCGTCTTCGGGGGGCTGGGGCGCCGTCGCACGATGCTGGTCTTCTCGGCAGCGCGCCGAGAGGTGATCGACGAGATGTTCAATGCGTTGAAAACCAGTGATTACTCCGTTGTCTCCTACGAGGTCGAGGCGCAGCGCGGCGATACGGGGGTTGTCTACCGGGCCACATTGGTGATCCGGGCCCGCGGCAACGCCGACGAGGAGGGTTATGTGGAGCTGCTGCGCGCGCATCCGGATGTCACCGTTGAGCGGATCGTCTGACACGCCGGGAGGGGCGACGGCAGGCCCGACCGGGCGGCAGCCGGCCGCCGCGCGTGCGGTTTTATTTGTTTGGTTTCGAGTAAAGTCGGCGTTTCGGGCGGAATTGTTGGCTGAAAAGGTGATTTGTGTAGATTTTGTTTTGAAAATTCGGAATAAGGCCTTATCTTTGCCCTGTTGCAATACGAATATGTATGTAAGATGTAACTTTAAATTCATATTAGCCTATGTTTATGAACAAAGCAAGAGCCTATGTGGCTCCCGAGGTCGAGATTCTCGACGTGGCCGTGGAGGCCGGATTCGCAGTGTCGTATGAAACGGGTGCTCAGACCGAAGATTTCGGTTATGCTGAGGATGATGGAGAGTGGAACTAATACTAAATGTAAAAATTGTAATTTCATGAAAAAATTACCTTTGCTTTCTTCGGCAGCTCTTGCAGCATTGCTGTTTGTCGGCTGCTCCTCGGATAATACGGACGATGTAACGCCCGCAGGTGAGGTGAAGACCTATACGGAACTCGGTGCCGGCCTGCCTTCTACCCGTACCACGCTCGACGGTACGTCGGTGGTTTGGTCCGCAAGCGACGAGATTTCGGTGTGGAGCGATGTGACGACCACGCCCGTGACCTTCTCGCTGGCCAGCGGTGCCGGAACGCAGAATGCAACCTTTACGGTTCCTGAGGGTTCCGGTGTGAAGGGTACCGCTTCGTCGATCTACAAGGCCGTCTACCCGGCCAATGCCAACGGTAATATCAGCATCCCTCAGGCGCAGAGCTGGAACGACTATGCAAACTTCAGCAACAACGTAAACCCGATGGTGGCCGTCGGTACCGATCTCTCGAACATGCAGTTCAAGAATGTCTGCGGTATCATCGTTCTGCAGGTTGAAACGGATGAGCCCGGAACGATTCTGAATAGAATCCAGCTGTCGACCAACTCTTCGCAGCCGCTGGCTGGTACGGGCCGTCTGTCGTTCACCGACACGGACTATTCGATTCAGTGGGAGAGCGCCGATTACTCCGTCACGCTGCAGTGCGGTCAGGAAATTTCCACGACTGGGATGCAGCAGTATTACATTGTTGTACCCGCAGGCGATTATTCCGATCTGACCCTTTCGCTGGTTTACAAGCCCGGATCGAATCCTGCTCAGACCTATACGAAGACCCGCAATACGTCGGTTACGGTTGGTGCGGGTAACATCACCAGCGTGGGTGCAAACTTCTCGCTGCAGACCAAGACCTATGCAGTCGGTGATCTCTATCCGAATGCTACGGAGCCTGAAGGTGTTGTTTACGCCGTATCGGACGGTGGTACGTCGGGTTATGTTGTAAGTTTGTATGATTGCACTGTAGGCGGTGAAGAATATGCAAGCGGTTTGTTGCGCTCGTTCTACAAATACAATTGGGGACCGACGACTATTTCCTCTATAGTTGGTGGTTTGGGCAATGCAGATGGACAGCTGAATCAGAATGCGGTAGTAAATGCTGGTGTGATTGCCGATTATCCTGCTTTCCAGGCTTGCGTAAACCTCGGCAACGGCTGGTATCTTCCTTCATCTACTGAGATGTCCGCTTTGATGGATGCCTATTCTAATATTGAAAGTGTATTTACAACTAATGGCGAAGCGATGACTGCAGATGCATATTGGTGCTCGAATGTTACAGGTCCTCTGAAGTCAATATATTATTATTCACTTGAAAATGGTGCGATCGTAACAGTTTCTCCGACCAAGCAGTCTACGGTAAACAATGCCGTTCGTGCTATCCTGCAATTTTAATTGAAACTACAAGGCGATTCTACGACGGGCTGCACCGAAAGGTGCGGCCCGCTTTTTTTTGGGGCTTTTGTCGTTTGCAGGCTGTATCGCGGCGGAATGCCTTATCCCAGGTCCTCCTGTCCGAGGGGTGCGTTTGTCGGAATCTTAGCCCGTGTTCGATGCGTTTTGCAGCAGCCATGCCAGGTGCGGGCATTCTGTTGAAGGCCCCGGGCGCTGTGTTGATATGGACGCAGTGTCCGTAATATGAAAGGAGATCGAACGCGTGTCCGATCTCCTTTTTTGGTGAGGCGTGTACTGCACGGGCATGGGCTTGTACGTCGCAGGCCTTTGGAGATTATATTATATTGTCACACTGTGCGTCCGGTCTCCTTTTTGGGTGAGGCGTGTACTGCACGGGCCTGTGTGTAGCATGCCAATAAAATACAGGAACCGGCGGCCGACCGCTTTCTCCTGCCGGCCCGGGCCTTGCGCGGGCCTGTGCGTCGCAGGTATCCAATGTGCTTGCGGTAGCTCTCTACGGCCGTATATAAAGCCGTACTAATATATATCAGAACCAGCGTCCGACCTCGCGCAGCTGCGGATCGCGGGCCATCTCGTTGGGATTGGTCCCCGGCTCACCCTCGGGAATCGGCTCACCCAACTTCTCAAAGAGTGCAACCCAATAGCGGGGCATCGTGCCGTCCGCTGCCCGGAAGTTCATCGGCCGGGCAGGAAATACCGGAGTCCCGTCCGTGCGGCGGTAGCTCTCCCACACCAGTTCACTGCAGTAGAGCCGCCCGTTGTCGGGCCGGAACGAATAGTCGTAGGGGAGCCCGAGGCAGGTGCGAGCCCGAAGCAGGGAGGCAGCCAGCCCGCTCGTGTCGCGCAGGCGCATCGCCACAACGGCCGGCCGACCGTGGATCGATCCCGCCTCTGCGAGAAAATCCTTCAGCGCCACCGTGCGCACCCCCTCCGTCGAGGCTTCCAGTACGGAATCCGCTCCGTTCGCGCACAGCGCGATGCCCACATGCGTGTAGTCAATCTGGCATGCGGCCCTCGTCGCAGCCGCAATGGCTCCGGCCATCTCCGACCCTTTCCCGGCTTGGAAAAGCAGGTCTCCCGATTCGAGTGCGGGAATATTCCGGCTGCAGCCGGCAGCCGCCGCGGCTATGCAGAGCAGGCAAATGCAACGTCGTATCATCGTTGTCTCCTTTTGAACGCTTCAAAGTTATTAAAAAATTTCACAATTAACTTGCTGTCTGTTAAGAGGGTGTGAATTTGATGTGAAAAATGTCGAAAAAAAGTCCGAAAAATATTTGGAAATGTCTTCCGAAACCCCTTATCTTTGCACCCGCTTCGAGAGAGAAACACCTCCTGAAGCGCCAAAAACAGGTTCTGAAAAATTTTTGAAAAATCTTTAAAAAAGATTTGCAGATTCGGAAAAAGTCCTTACCTTTGCACCCGCTTCGGTTGAAAGACCGGCGCGAGTGATACAAAAAAGGTTCTGACAAAATTCTGAAAAAAATCTTCAAAAAAGATTTGGAACTTCGGAAATAAGTTCTTACCTTTGCAACCCGAATCGACCGCAAGGCCGATGAGAAAAAAGGTTCTGAAAAATTTCTGAAAAAATCTTTCAAAAAGATTTGGTGGTTCAAAAAATAACACTTACCTTTGCACCACTTTCCGCTGAAAAACAGCGGTCGGAACCAAGGCGAAGATCGAAAGATCCGACCCGCCGAAAAGAAAGAAATTGTTCTTATAGTAATATACGAACAGCGTTCTTTGAAGTATTTGAGCAGCTAAAGTTTTCCCACTCTCTTAGGAGAGTGATTTCAAACAATACCTTTGAGATTTGAGCTAAAGATTTATAACAAAACATTTTTACAATGGAGAGTTTGATCCTGGCTCAGGATGAACGCTAGCGGCAGGCTTAACACATGCAAGTCGAGGGGCAG
>ERZ856578.656-NODE-656-length-70337-cov-7.573911_pt1 | contig 70337 bp, 56 predicted proteins | sample MGYA00514384_ERZ856578 | MGnify/ENA primary metagenome ERZ856578 (study PRJEB29103, sample SAMN06111958) | human gut metagenome | biome: human gut; feature: ankylosing spondylitis patient; material: healthy_person | host: Homo sapiens | place: China:Hangzhou... | reverse complement strand
CAAGCGATACCTGTAAAGATTGCGAACAGGACACCCAGCCATTTATGACCCAGACCTCTTTCCAGAGCGTACATGGGACCACCGATGAACGAGCCATCTTTTGCTTTTACACGGTATTTAACTGCCAGAGTTGCTTCACCGAATTTTGTTGCCATACCCAGCAGACCTGTGAACCACATCCAGAATACAGCACCGGGGCCGCCGATGCCGATTGCTGTTGCAACACCTACGATATTACCGGTACCGATAGTAGCTGCAAGTGCTGTTGCCAGAGCTGCGAAGCCGCCGATATCACCGGATGCCTCCGCATCGGGTGTTATGGAAAGTTTGACACCTGTAAAGGTCTTTCTCTGAATCCCTTTTGTTCTGATTGTCAACAGTACGTGTGTACCAATCAGCAGACACAGCATAATAGGACCCCACAAGAAATCCTTGATGGACAGAACCACATTGTTAAAAGCTTCCATATAATTCCCTCCCTAAATGAATTATAATATTAAGATAATTACGCGGTCTGAATTTTTATTCAGTTTCTTCATAAAAGCTTTTTCAAAGTTTTTTCCTATCCCCACGAATACAAAAAACAGAAAAAATCTTTGCTCAAACGGCTCTGAAAAAACTGTAACCAAACTTCAAAACCTGATATTATTTTACCGCATCTCACGCAAAAAACAAGCACTTTTTTCCAGTGAAGCGTGGGGCACATTTTGTCTTTGTGTGCATTTTGAATATCAAAACCACAAAATAGCACGATTTTATATAACAATTTTACAACACCCAAAAACACGCAGCAGACAAATGTCCTTCCCATAAAACAATGCAGTTTGACGCAAACAGTCCCTTCGGATATTGATTCCACCTGTTAAATTGCACAAAAAAACTGCATCTTCCATCGACTTTTGACATTTTTTCTTTTTTTCTAAATTTGTAATTTTTTTCCAATTACCAATTTGTGCAAAATAAACAACAAATCCCCTTCCATATTTCCATCAGAAATGGTATTCTCTTCCAGTTTGCGCGTTATAATATTCATGTGAATAAACTATTTTTTACCACATACATCTGTCCGCAAGCAAAAGAACACCCCCTGCGCTTTCGCACAGAGGGTGTGAATTTTATACGTGGGTCATGCTCAATATGAAATTGGATTCTTTTCTGAATTTCCTGATGGATTTTTTTCTAAAAGGAAGATTATTTGTCCAGCTGAGGAGCAACGTCATCCATCCATTTCATCAGACCGCCCATTTCTGCATTCTTATCCCATACATATTTCTTTGTTTCGGAAGCGATAACACCGCTCAGACCAATCAAAGCTACGCAGTTAGGGAATGCCATACAAGCGTTCAGTACGTCAGCAATGTTCCAAACTACATCCAGTGCAGCGACACAGCCTACCAGTACAACAAATGTCCAAACAACACGGAAAGGCATGATGGACTTAACGCCGCACAGGTATACCCAACATCTTTCACCATAGTAGGACCAGCCCAGAATTGTGGACCATGCGAATGTCAGCAGACCGAATGTCAGAACTGCGGGGCCAACAACGGGGATCGCGTTGAACGCACCTGCTGTCATGTTCGCACCTACCAGACCCTCCATACCTACGGGGTCTTTAATGATAGAGGATACCAGAACCAGACCTGTCAGCAAGCAAACTACGATTGTATCCCAGAATACACCGGACATGGAAATCAGAGCCTGTCTTGCAGGGTTTCTTGTTGCCGCACATGCGTCAACGATAGGAGCAGAGCCAAGACCGGATTCGTTTGTGAACAGACCACGGGATACGCCGGCACGGATACAAGCTACTACTGTTGCACCAACAAAGCCGCCGCCTGCTGCTGCAGGGTTGAATGCGCCTTTTACAATAGCTGCGAAAGCTGCAGGAATATGAGGCCCATTCACGATACAGATTACGATACAACCTACGATGTACAGACCAGCCATCAGAGGAATCAGCTTTTCACATACCTTGGAGATGGACTTAACACCGCCCAGGATAACCAGACCTGTGATAATCATCAGAACGATACCCGTTGCAATCTTAGGAATGCCGAATGTACCACTCATGGATTCAGCAATGGAGTTTGCCTGTGTCATGTTACCGATACCGAAGCAAGCGATACCTGTAAAGATTGCGAACAGGACACCCAGCCATTTATGACCCAGACCTCTTTCCAGAGCGTACATGGGGCCACCGATGAAAGAGCCATCGGCTGCTTTCACACGGTATTTAACTGCCAGTGTTGCTTCACCATATTTGGTTGCCATACCCAGCAGACCTGTGAACCACATCCAGAATACAGCACCGGGGCCACCAATGCCGATTGCAGTTGCAACACCTACGATATTACCGGTACCGATAGTAGCCGCAAGAGCTGTTGCCAGAGCTGCAAAGCCGCCGATATCACCGGATGCTTCCTTATCCGGTGTTACAGACAGTTTTACGCCTGTGAAGGTTTTTCTCTGAATCCCTTTTGTTCTGATTGTTAACAGCACATGTGTACCAATCAGCAGGCACAGCATAATAGGTCCCCACAAGAAATCCTTGATGGACAGCACTACGTTGTTAAAAGTTTCCATTTACAATTCCCTCCCAAAAAATGTAATTGATTATAAGTGCAATAGAATTGCTATTGAAATCTTAACAGTTTCTTTATTCTCTCTTAACGTATTCTTTATATCATGGCTAAAAAAATTTTCCGTCCCCACGAAAACGGATACTACGTTGCAATCGAATCTATGAAACCTGCATTTCGATTTCTGCTTTTTCAGTGTACGCGATTTTTCCTGTAAATTCAAGCATTTTTTTATATCGCAAAAATCAGAAAAAACTTCATTTTATTGATTTTACACAGAACCTTTGACAAATCATCCCCAAAAAATCATGGAAAACGCACTGTACTATTGCTCAGTGATAAATGTACTTTTTAACTACATCTTAACAACATCTTTACGCCTTTTTACGATATCCATCAGTAAATCTGCATAAAAAATCATCATTTTTTTAAATTTTTGCAGTATTTTCAACATTTTCAATCAGTTTACATAATGCAATAATCGCATTTTGTCATTTTGTACAAAAAAAGAGACACTAAAATAGTGTCTCTCCGCCTGCAAAAATCCTGTTTTCGGCTTAAAATATTCAGTGGCAGTGACCGCCGCAGTGATGGTCATGCTCGCTACAGTTTTCATGGTCGTGGTCATGGTGATGGGTACATTCTACTGCTGCATTGTATTCCAATGTACCGTCCACATACGCCTGCGCCTTCTCATCCGCATTGCCGCTCACACCGCCGCGCAGTTCGATGCCCTTCTGCGCCAGTGCAGCCTTTGCACCGCCGCCGATACCGCCGCAGATAAGCACAGTTACACCATTCAGCAGCAGAAAATCCGCCAGCATGCTGTGTCCGCTGCCCATTGTGGGAACAATCTCGCTGTCCACAATCTTTTTATCCTCTACGGTGTAGAATTTAAATTCCTTTGTATGCCCAAAATGCTGGAATACTTCGCCATTTTCGTAGGTCACTGCAATTTTCGTTTTCATTTTATTCTCTCCCCTGTTTTTATTATCTCATTTTTTCCAGAAAATCTACCATAGGGTCCAGCCATTCGCCTTCGTATTCCTCTGCTGCACCTCTGTCGCATTTTGCTGCAATCGCAGGGTCAATGGGCAGCTTGCAGACAACGGGAATATTGTGCTTTGCCGCAATCGCTTCAATCTGGCTTTCCCCGAAAATATGATGGATACCGCCGCAATCGGGACATTTAAAGTAGGACATATTTTCCACGATACCCAGAATGGGCACATTCATCATTTCCGCCATTTTTACAGCCTTATCCACAATCATGCCAACCAGTTCCTGCGGAGAAGTTACAATAATAATGCCGTCAATCGCGATAGACTGGAAAACAGTCAGCGGAACATCCCCTGTGCCGGGTGGCATATCGATGAACATATAGTCCACATCCCCCCAGACAACATCCTTCCAGAACTGCTTTACGGTTTCCGCAATAACCGGCCCTCTCCAGACTACGGGATCTGTATCATTATCCAGCAGAAGATTAACAGACATCATCTCAATGCCCTTTTTGGATTCGCAGGGCAAAATCCCCATCTGTGTGCCATACGCCTTTTCTGTCACACCAAATGCCTTGGGGATGGAAGGGCCTGTGATATCCGCATCCAGAATAGCTGTTTTTTTGCCCCTTCTGTTTGTCAGAACCGCCATAGTAGAGGTTACCATGGATTTCCCAACGCCGCCTTTCCCGCTGACAACAGCAATCACCTTTTTGATTTTGCTGTGTTCATTGGGGGGTACCAAAAAATCCGCCGGTTTTCTGCTGCTGCAGTTGGAAGAACAGCTGCCGCAGTTGTGAGAACAATTTTCACTCATCAAATTCATCTCCTAAATTTCTCTTATTCTTTTCATCCTTCATTTCCTTCCGGCAAAGCTGTCCGCATTTTCGTCCGCAGCCGGCATTTTCCCGTTCGCAAATGTCGATATCTCCGCCTTCGATAAAAAGCATCTTCCCATTTACCAACGCATCCGCCAGCTTCCGCCGTGCATCGTTATAAATTCCCTGCACCGTGGTTCTGGCAATGCCCATCTGCGCGGCACATTCCTCCTGCGTATAGCCTGCCAAATCAATCAGACGGATCGTCTCGTATTCATCCACCGCCATGATGATGCGTTCCTCGCAAAGCTGGCTGCCCATAGGCGCAAAGCTGTTTGTTCGGGGCATCCCGCAGACACGTCTGCACTTTCTTGGTCTTGCCATAGAAACGCCTCCTTATTTTTGACATATACCGCTTTCTCCAGTATACACTTATTCTGACATATGTCAATATTATAATTAAAAAAGTCGTATGTATCTTTTTACATACGACCTTCTCTCTTTTTCTGATCCGTTTTATTCTTCCTCGTGTCCGTAATTTTTCAGCAGAAGCCCGATTCCCATAAGCACCGCAAACAAAATCAGATAGTAAAGCACCGCCTTTCTGAGGGATACAATCGCCGCCAGAACCATAAAGGCACTCGCAATTACCCCCAAAGCAGGCACCACTACACGATAAAAGAAGCCAAGCTCCTTTTCTTTTTTCATCTGCATCACGAAAATGGGAATATACATCGCATAAATCGTTACGATGGGCAATTCAGAGCTATCGAAGCAAAAGGGCCCGAACCAGGGCTTTGGTGCCAGATTTGCACCATAAAAATACGTCAGCCAGAGCATCGCCATCATCAAACCAATCAGCGCAGAGTTTGTCGGCATTTTCGTCACTGTATCCACTACCTTGAACACCTGCGGACGAGGCCCTTCATCCCTGACACCCATGGCATAAAACGCTCTGGTACACGCCATCATCAGCCCGTTCAACGTGCCCAGACAGGAAATGACAACAAAAATGAACAGCAGTGTGCCGCCAAGCTGCGTGAACACGGTTTCAAACGCAATCCGCGCACCCGTTTCGCCGCCCGCCATCATGACCTCATTTTTGACTGCGCCAGCCAGCCCGATATAATACAGAATATAAACCAGAACCACAAAGGCAGATCCGAAAATCAGCGCCAAGGGCAGGTTTTTCTTCGCATCCTTCAATTCCGCGTTGATGGAGGTTGCACAAATCCAGCCCTCATACGCAAAGCAGGTGCCTACCACTGCCGTAAAAAGAGGATTTTTACTCGTAAAGGTATGCACTGCCGTTGTTGTAAAATTCTCTACCAGAATCCCGTTTTTCAAGCCGAAAATCGTCCCGAAAATCGCCATCAGAAATAAAGGAATCAGCTTTGCTGCCGTTGTAGTCACCTGCAGTTTCCCTGCCAGCTTCGGCGCAAGCGCATTGATGACATAGCTGCCCACCAGAAACAACCCTGATAACGTCATAACCTGCGGCCCGACGATTTCCCAGCCCATCAGAACGCCAAAATATCTTGCCGCTACCCACGCCACAACGGATGTCATGGCAGGGAAATAAATTACCGCCGCAAACCATGCAAAAAAATAGGCATATCTTCCCCCTACCAAAACCTCTGCATAATCCACAACGCCGCTGACCTTTTCATGCTTTGTTGCCATCAGTGCAAAATTATACGCGCACAGAATCATCACCAAACCACCCAAAAGCCACGCCAAAATTCCTAAGGAAAGGTTGCCGCCGGTCGCCGTCAGCACCTTTTCCGCTTTAAAAAACACACCACTACCGATAACAATCCCAACTACCATGGCAATCGCCGTCAGCAAGCCGTATCTCTTTTCCAAACCGTTATTCATATTGCTTTTTCCTCTCCTGTTTCTTTCACACTTACACGCATATCCGCACCAACGCAGTTATGCTTTGCATTATAAAAGTACCATTTTTTCCCAGAAAAAGCAACCGATTCTTAGGAAACTCATCCTTCTTTTTTTACAGGAACACAAAAAACCCCTTTCTTCGTCAGGAAAAGGGGTTTTAGATGTGTCCCAATAGGAAGCCTTGAATTTATACCAGCCTGATTTTATCTCTCGTGATTTCCTGCAAGCTTTTGCAGCTTGTCATCGTCATGGCATCCTTCAGCTCCGCTTTCAGCTTTTCCGTATACAACTGCACGCCTTCCGCACCGCCGCCGTAAGCCGCAATTACATAGGGTCTGCCAATCAGCACCGCATCCGCGCCAAGGGCAAGCATTTTAAACACATCATCCCCCGTACGCACACCACCGTCTACAAATATTTTTGTATCCGCGCCGACTGCCGCACGAATTTCAGGCAGCACCTCTGCTGTCGAAAGCCCATAATCCATCACTCTGCCGCCATGGTTGGAAACCACAATCGCATACGCACCTGCTCTGATCGCCTTCTGCGCCGCTTCCGCCGTCATAATGCCCTTTACGATAAACGGCAAATCGGTTGCCGCGGCAATCTCTCGCAGCTCCTCCTCCGTTTTCAGCAGCATAGGCGGATTCGCCAGACCTGCATGGGGCAGACCTGCGCTATCAATATCCATGGCAAAGGCAAACGGATGCACCGCCTCGACCTCTTTCAGCCGTTCCTTCACCACATCGACCGCCCAAGGCTTCAAGGTAGGAATCCCCCAGCCGCCATTCTCCCGAATTGCCTCCAGTGGCTCATAAAAATTTTCTGCCTTAGGCCCACCGCCGCCAAACGCCAGAATCCCTGCCGCCTTTGCGCCGAACATCACCGCATCGCAATACAGCCTGTCAGTCATATCCTCTGTATAGGTATACGGTATCAAGCCGATGGGCGCAACGAAAATCGGCGCAGCAAAGGTTTCCCCAAAGAGTGAAATTTCCATATTTCGCTCCTGATTGCCGCCTGTGACATCCATTTCCAGCTTCACATGCTCCCCAAGCCATGCCACGTTCCGCTGAAAGGTGCGAGAAGTCCCCTTCCCGGCAGGCCCCGGCATTACGCCCTTGCAGGCAATGCCGTTACATTCGGGGCAAACCCTGCATCTGGGTGCCATTCTTTTTCTTGCGTTCTCCAGAACCTCCTGATAGGTCATATTCTTTTCCTCCTAAAAGCCTCCAAGCTTTTTCGCAATCTCTCTGTTCTCATCTGTTGCCGTCTGGGCAAATCATAGCACATCTTTCCCCTCCTGCAAACAGAAATTTGCTTTTCTTTGAATAAAATGCTACACTGATAAAAACCGAACCGAAAGGAGCAACTCCATGCTGATTTATATTATTCTGATGCTTGCGCTCGCCTATTTTTTTCAAAAGGAAGGGCAGAAGCTTTTAGCAGGCAAATCTAAGCTTCTGGCGGAATTCTGTCAGGATGCCTACGCAACAAAAACCGCCCTCAGCACCCTGCGGATTCTTTGTCTGTCCTCTGCTGTCAGCGGCTTCTGGATGCTGATTGCCTTCCTGCTTTCCAAAACCATCCATAAATTTCTCACGCCCTTTGCCCTGCTTTCCATCCTTTGCTACAGCATCGGATTCATCCTTGCCATGCTGCGGCTCAGAAGGCTGTAAATAAAAACCGAAAGAATCTCTTCCTTAAATCTTCCTTAAAATAGAAATTCTTTAGGTGTGTCCCAGTAAGAAAACATGAAGAAAATGAAATAGCTGAAAGCCTGCGGATACAAGGAAGTTTCCCGTAGGCATCCTTTGACTTAGGCTGTCAAGGGAAACTGACGCAGTAGCCGTAGCTTTCAGCATTTCAGAATGCAAGGTTTCTTATCTGGGCGCACCCTTCGGCTCTTTTTTTATTTATCGCAGGAACAGCCGCAGCAGCAGCCTCTGTATCCTATGATACGGCGCATATCTGACAGGCAGATCCATCCATGTATGCTTATTTACAATACTCTTTTCATGGCTAAAGGTTTCAAAGCTTTTCTTTCCGTGATAGCTGCCCATGCCGCTGCCGCCAACGCCGCCAAAGCCCATTCTGCTTGTTGCAAGATGGATAATCGTATCGTTGATGCAGCCGCCGCCAAAGGGTACATATCTGAGGAATCTCTCCGCAAGAGCCTTATTCTGCGTAAAAAGATACAACGCCAGCGGCTTTTCTCTTTTACGGATAAATTCCTCCGCCTCCGCCATGCTGTCCACAGGCAGAATCGGGAAAATCGGCCCGAAGATTTCTTCCTGCATCACGGCATCCTCAGCCGTCACATCATCCAGAATGGTCGGCTGAATCTGCATCGTTCTTTCATTCCGGCCACCGCCGAATACCACCTTTTTAGGGTCAATTAAGCCCGTCACGCGGTCAAAATGCTTTTGGTTGATCATCTTCACATACGCGTCATTTTCCGTTGCATCCGCGCCGTACATCCGCACAATCCATTTTTTCAGATAAACAAGAAATTCATCCTTAACACTTCTTTCCACCATAATATAATCCGGTGCCACGCAGGTCTGTCCGCAGTTTAACAGCTTGCCGAACGCAATCCGCTTTGCCGCCAGCTCAAGCTTTGCGGTACGGTCAACCACACAGGGGCTTTTGCCGCCCAGCTCCAACGTCACAGGGGTCAGGTGCTTTGCTGCCTTCGCCATCACCTCTTTGCCAACCGTCACACCGCCGGTAAAGAAGATATAATCAAACCTCTGGTCTAGGAGTGCCTGATTTTCTGCTCTGCCACCCTCCACCACAAATATATATTCCTCCGGGAAGCACGCCCGTAAAATCCTCCGTATCACCGCAGAGGTTGCAGGCGCATAAGCAGAAGGCTTGACCACCGCACAGTTTCCTGCCGCAATCGCCCCAATCAGCGGCTCCATCGTCAGCATAAAGGGGTAATTCCAAGGGGACATGATGAGTGCCACGCCATACGGCTCCTTCACCGTAAAGCTTGTAGCAGAAAACTGCGCCAATGGACTGAGGACATATTTCTTTTTCGCCCAGCCCTCCAGGTGCTTCAGCATATAGGATAATTCTGCCAGAGTCATCCCCACCTCACACATAAACGCCTCTGTTTTGGATTTATTCAAATCCTCGCGCAGTGCTGCGTAGATTTCCTTTTCGTGCTGACGAATGGCTCTTCCTAAGCGTCTCAATGCCTTTTTTCGGAAGGCAAGCGGAATGGTTCTTCCGCTGCGAAAAAACGCCCGTTGCTTTTCCAGCTTTTTCTGCATCTTATCTCGCTCCTTTCTCCATGATTTTTTCATACATCCCTGCCAGCTCCTTCGCATCCATCAGCACCGGCACAGGATAAAGCGGATTGCCCTCCGCCGCGGCATGCTTCGATAACGCAGGAATATCCTTCCTGCGGATTTCCTTGATTGCTTCGGGAATCTGCATGTAGCGGTTCATTTCCTTTACCCAGAGGATAAAGGAGGCCGCCGCCCTGCGGTCACTCGTATGCTTCGGCACCATCCCGACACAGCGCGCCAGCTTCGCCAGCTGCGGCACACAGGCATCTCCGTATTCCTCTAGGAAATACGGCAAAATAACAGCATTTGCAAGCCCATGTGCCACGCCGTATTGTCCGCCAAGGGAATGTGCGATTGCATGGACATAGCCCACATAGGAGCGGGAAAACGCAATCCCTGCGCAGTATGCCGCCTCCAGCATATACGCTCTCGCCTTTTTATTCTGCCCATCCTCGTAGGCCTTTCGCAGATTTTCATAAATCAGGCGCACCGCATGCTCTGCCATAAAGCGCGTCTGCTTCGTCGTGCTGCCGCCGATATACGCTTCTACGGCATGCGTCAGCGCATCCATGCCCGTCGTTGCGGTAATGCCCTTCGGCAGTCCCAACGTCACATGATAATCCAGAACGGCATATTGTGGAATCAGGGAAAAATCATTGATGGGATATTTGTGCTTCGTGCCGCTGTCCGTAATGACCGCCGCCAATGTGGTTTCGCTGCCTGTTCCTGCCGTTGTCGGCACCGCAATCAATAGCGGCAAAGGCTTGCATATCCGCAGTAAACCCTTCATTTTATAGACAGGCTTCCTCGGCTTCACAATTCTTGCTCCCGTTACCTTCGCACAGTCCATCACAGAGCCGCCGCCAAAGGCAATGATTGCCTGCGCACCGCTTTTCAGATATACCGCACGCGCCTGCTCAATATTCTGAATCGTCGGGTTTGCTACCACTTTGTCATAAACCGCACAGAAGATGCTTCGCCGCTGCAGTTCCTCCTCTAAGTGCTTTGTCAAGCCAAGCCCACGAATACTTTCATCCGTCACCAGAAGCACCTTAGAAATGTTCCTTTCCTGCAATACATCGGGAATTTGGACAATGCTATGTAAAATTTTCGGTTCTCTGTAGGGCATGAACGGCAATGCCGCACGAAATACACCTTGAAATGCCCTGCAATATACCCTTTCCAACCGTTTCATCTGAATCTCCTTCTTCTTTCGTTTTCCTCATGATACGCGCAAAAAGGTAAAGCGTCAAGCAACGAAAGTTCTTTGTTTGCTACATATTATTTATTAGGGTTCCCCTTTGACAGCAAGCAGACCGTCTCGATATGTGCATCGTTGTCCAAACTCAAGCTCATATCTTCCGCAATGATTGGGAGCTTGAATTTGATGGACTTGAGCCACTGACCGTTGGGCTGCCGTTCCTCATAAATCTGGACTTCGGAAAGCAGCGATTCCATAAGCTGCCGCTTTTCCTGATCGTCCATGACGGAATAGAGCTTATCAAAGTAAATCAGCACCTTGTAGATGTTGTCGCCCGTCAGCTTTTCCGCCTCAATCGCCATCTTCTTGGCTCTGGCAGCAACGAGCTGGTTTTCTGTATCCTCGATCTTATCATACATCTTGTAGAGCCGGTCATCAAGGTCTGCTTTGCGTTTGATGTAGTGCTTATCGTCCGGGTCGAGAGAATCAATTTCATCCATCAGCCGTACCTTTACGGAATAGCTCTGGCGAAGCTGCTTTTCATGCGCCGCAATCTCCTGCTCAATGGCCGAGGTATCCACCTTCATGTTGATCTTTTCCTGCATCATGGCGGCGAACTTCGGATTGCTTACCAGCTTTACGATAACCTCCGCAACGGCGCTGTCCAGCAATTCTTCATGGATCTGTTTCTTGAAGTCGCATTTATGACCGCGCGTCATCGTACGGTGCTTACAGCCATAGTAATAAAAATCCTTGTATTTTGAGCCGTCCGCCTTGTGTTTGATGCTTTTGTTTCCGTACATTCCCACACCGCAGACCGGACATTTCACAATACCGGACAGCAGATGAATTTTGGTGTCCTTGCCCCTGTTGACGTGTTCGTATTTCTCCGCTTGTGCCAGCAGCTTGACCTGCGCCTCGTGCCATAGTTCTTCGGAAACGATTCCCTCATGCAGGCCATCCACCAGCAGATAATCATCCTGTTCCACCAGCCGGTAATCATTTCGGGTGCCATGCACCTTCTCCGTCCGGCGTCTGCCATAGGCGATTTTCCCGCAGTATACCGGATTTTTCAGAATCCTGCGGATCAGCGCCGCATCGAATAAGGGATTTTTTCCGTTTTGTCTTTGAATTTTGTGAATCCCGTGGGTTGCAAGGTATTTTGCAAGGCCGTTTGCGCCGGTATCCGTATGCACATACTGGTCAAAAATCACGCGGATTGCCGCTGCTTCTTCCTCATTGATGAAAAGTTGTCCCTTTTCCAGCTTGTAGCCATAAGGCGCAAAGCCGCCATTCCATTTTCCTTCACGGGCTTTCTGGATTCTGCCCTCCATTGTCTGCACACGGATATTCTCACGCTCGATTTCAGCCACAGCAGAGAGAACGGAGATCATCAGCTTCCCGGCGTCCTTGGAGGAATCGATCCCATCCTCCACGCAAATCAGATTGACGCCAAAGTCCTGCATAACCTGCAAGGTGGACAGCACATCTGCCGCATTTCTGCCGAAACGGGAGAGTTTGAACACCAGCACATAGGACACGCCGTCTTTACCGGACTTGATATCCTCCATCATGCGGTTAAATTCTACACGCCCTTCAATGGACTTGCCGGATTTACCGGCATCCTCGTATTCTCCCACAATCTCATAGTCATTGAACTCGGCATAGGCTTTCATTCTGGATTTCTGTGCATCCAGAGAGTATCCGTCAATCTGCATGGCAGTGGACACGCGCGTATAGATATAGACTTTTACCTTTTCTTTTTTCATCATATCTTCTCCGCCTCAGCCTACTTTTTATCTGTTTTCTGCTCCAACAGCTTGATGGAATCCAGATAATCGCGCTCAACTTCGCTGAGGGTACGGGCCTTGTATTTTCTGTACTCACCGGTTGCCTTGTCAATAGCCTGCTTATGGCTGACGCTTCCGTTGCCAATCAGCAGTTGCTCTCCACTCATAGTCAAAATCCGATCAAGATGCTCTGACCAGTCCTGCATGGTCATTGCCTGTTCCCGTTCTGCCTGACGTTCCGCAAAATCCAGATAGCCAGACACAAGCTGCCCCATAGCACGAAGCTCTTTCTCGTTCAGATAGTTCTTGGCAACTACTGCCTCTTTCAGCGTGGGCTGACTGCCCGCAAAGGTGGTCAATCCCATAAATTCTTTCTCCGCATCGGCGCGTGTGTAAATGACCTCCGCCGCGGTTTGTCCATGAATGGCATAATGAATCTTGTTTTGGACTTTTTTGAAAAACTGAATGGAGATTTCCGCCTTGGGATCATAGTCAATACTGGTCGCGTAGATTTCAAGCACCTGTCGATAAAACACCTTTTCCGAAGCACGGATATCGCGGATACGCTCCAGCAGCTCCTTGAAGTATCCGCCGCCACCCAGATTTTTCAGGCGCTCATCATCCAGAGCAAAGCCTTTTCGCATATACTCCTTCAAAATTCCTGTTGCCCAAATACGAAACTGCACGCCGCGCTGAGATTTCACACGGTAGCCGACAGAAATGATAACATCGAGATTATAGTAATCCACCTGATAAGCCTTACCGTCAGCGGCAGTTGTTGCAAAATTTGCAACAACTGCTTCTCGCTTCAATTCGCCCTCAGTGAAAATGTTCTTGATATGTCTGGAAATGGTAGACTTGTCTCTCTGAAACAACTCTGCCATCTGGTCAATGGACAGCCAAACGGTATCTCCATCGAAGGTCGTTTCGATCTTTGTCAAGCCATCCTCTGTGGTATAAATCATCATTTCAGAATTGTTCTGCTCATTCTCCCAGCGTTCCATTGTCACTTCACCTCGTTTTCTGCCATTGCAGGAGCTTTTGCTCCTGCAATGGCGGTTTGGACACTTATTTCATGACGATTATATCATGCCGCTTTCACGGGTTCAATATCGTTTTCGTGAATATTCTTATCAGCATCATCTTTTTCAGACACGGCTTCCTCTATAACGAGATTGGGCAGCGCGTCAAGATTCAGAACCACGGCATACTTTTCAATCAAATTTGCCAGCAAAGCGGCGAAACCGCTCCATTCATCTACCATAGGCAGTCTCCCTCTCTTTCTCCGTTCTGTGCGTATATGCCGCCAGCACTTCCTTCGGAATACGATCCAGCACGGCGACGGCATCCTCATAATCCCGATGCAGCTTGGCGTCAGCCAGCTTTTTCAAGGTGCTTTCCTGTGTAGCCTTGTCCAGCGACTGCTTCAACTGCTCCGTTTTCTTTTTCAGCTTTTTATTTTCGGCAGTTGTGACCGTGAACGCCGTATTGTACTTTTTCAGTGTCGTGTGCATCTGCTCCACAGCAGGAATATACTTGTCCAAAAAAGCGCCGATTTCTGCTGCTTTTCCTTTGGCATTGAACGCATTGACGCCTGAAAGCAATTCTTCCAGCTTGGTCTTCTGCTTGGTCAGGCGAGTCATTTCCTTGAATACCCGCGGTGGGATATGGTCGCGTCCGGTTTCGCTGGCGCTCTCGCCTCGCTCCAAATCCGGGTATTTTTTGACCATATGCTCCCAAAATCTGTCCTGCCATTGCGTTAGCTTCTTCTTGTTGCCTACGATTTCTTTGGCACAGAGCCGCCCATCCACTGTCAGCGGGACAAAAGAAAGGTGCATATGGGGCGTTTTCTCGTCCATATGCACCACAGCAGATATAATGGTTTTCGGGTCTTGGTGTTCCCGGATAAAGTTCAGCGCCTCCTGAAAATAGGTTTTGATTTCAGCTTTTTTCTTGCCCTTGAAGAACTCCGGCGTTGCAGTCACAAGAGCCTCCACCAGCCGCACGCTGTCCGAACGGGTGCGGCAACCGGCATCCTTGATCTGCCGTTCTGCCTCTGCACGATATTTGCGCTCCGGTTCGAGCAGGTGGAAATTCAGGTGGCTGCGGCTCTTGTCAATATCCGGATTACTGGCGTATTCCTCTTTTGTGCGCTCATTATGCGCCTCAATGTTGGAAATCTCCGGTCCTTTGTACTTTGCAAAGCGGAGAATCGCAAACTGCGGCTTACTCATTTATTTTTCCCTCCGTTTCTGCCAGATCAGTTCATAACCCAGCGCGTCGGCAAGCTCGACGACCTCTTTATAGCGGATGCTCTCCCGCTGCAACTTGGCGGACAAATTGGAAACGCTGTCCGACCAGCCATATTCATCATGTAACAGGTCAACAACTTCCTGCATGGTAAAACCGGCGCGAATGATCTGCGCCTTGATTTCATTGCGTACACTCATATTCAAATCCCCTCCAAAACTCAGATAATAAAAAAGCGAAGCCGGTTCGTTCTCCGGCGCATCCACTTCGCTGTATCGCGAAAAAATCTGTTGCTGTCAAATCCGCTCAGAATTGCCGTTATGAAGTCCTGTTCACAGGTGACACCTATCGACTTTTCTGCTCCGTGTGGCTTTGCTCTAAACCGTGTGATTTCCCATATTTCCGCGCATCTGCTTTGCTGTTCCGAGAAGCACGATTCCGTGAAACCACTTCTGCCATCAGTCAAATAATTTGCGAATTTCACATGGCTTGATTTCTCACCCCAAAATATAGCAGTAAACCCAGCAGTTTTTTCATATGGCGGTGTTTGATGAGAAACGCTGCGTACATACGTACACGGCACGACGTCGAGAAAATTCATCGCCATTCCTCCGGTACGTACGTACGCTCTGAGACATCAGAAAACCCGTTTATATTGGGTTTTGCAATCGCCTCAATACCGAAAAAGCCCCATACGCGCCGTCCGGCAGCGTTGGTGATCTTGTTGCAGTATTCCAGATTGTACTTGTTCTGGTTCGCAATCACACTCTCACTGAAGCTGCGGCGCTTTAGCGGCGTCAGATTGTTTTCCTCACACCACATCCGATAAATTTCGTACAATTCCTTGGAGCTGATGGTGCAGTCTGCTTTCAGCCGGATATAGCCCTCTGATTCGAGAAAATCAAAGACGTTGTTGTTATCCCGCCTGACTGCCTCCCGATTATCCCGTGTACGCTGACTTTCTGTGAACTTGAAGTTGTTGGCAACAAGCCGCTGCAAGCCCTCAAACGCCCATAGAAAGATACCCTCGACCTCTGCTTTCATCTTTTCGGCAAGGTCAGGATCATCTACCCGTCCCGCAGGCTTTTCCCTGGTGGTCAGCACAAGCTGACGGCGGTAAAATCCGTCGCTTCGGTCATAGAGTGCTTGCAGATCACCGTTGGAGAACGCCAGCAGCCGGGCAAACATCCACCCCTGGTAGCTCTGCTTGCCTTTGCGTTCCAGATCCATCTTGCCTTGGGCGGTCACGATGGACTTGACGTAGTTGGTCTGCCGCAGCGCCTCCATCCGCATATCATCATCGACGCACAGCAGGATGTGTTCCAGATCCGCGCGGGCAAACCGGTTTTCAGAAATTTTACCGATGCTGCCGTCCTTCATGTTGCTGCCGAGAAGCGCACCCAGCACTGCGCCGATCTGCGATTTCCCTTCGCCGCCGTTTCCCTTAATCACCATCATGCGCTGTCCCTTGTTGCTGGGGATCAGGCAATAGCCGATGAACTCCTGCAAGGTGGGAATGTCCTCCGCGTAAAGAAGCCCATCCAGAAAGGAAAACCACCGAACGGGAGTCGGTGCGTCAGGGCGGTATGTCACCGGCAGTCTGCTCCGCACGATGTTCGGTCTGCCTTCGGTAAAGCGGCCATCCAGCTTCAAAGTACCGTTTGCCAGATGGATTCTGTCTGTCTCCGGCGCAAAGTCCTCTACATGAGCTGCCAGCTTCATCACTTCCAGAATGTTGGTGATCTTTCGAGGGATATTGTTCACAGCGCAGCATTTCAGTTCCTCATAGATTTCGCCCCGGAGCGGCAGATCGTCGGTCACCCTGCCGTCCGGCGTGAAGAAAGCACCGTTGGCAAAGATGATTTTCCGGCTGTTCAGAAATTCATCACAGAACAGTGCCTCATTGATATTTGTGCCGTCAAACCAGATAGGCGCGTCTAAATTAGCCGATTTCCGTTTCGTCACGGGCATCCACCTCCTTTTCCGTTCGTTTCAGGCGTTCTTCCAGCCGGTCGATCATGCCGTCCTTTTGAAGCATATCCACGGTTTTCACGCGAACCTCCAACTCCGCAAAGGTTAAAATATCTGTCAGATCCTCGATATAATCGAGCATCTGGCAGGCTTCCACAAAGCGGTCATCAAAAGTATCCTCCGGCGTTTTGGGTGCGTGCTGCACCTTCCAATGCTCCAAAAGATGCAGATAACCGCACAATATCCGCTGACAATGCAGCGTCTCATTCTGGAACGTCTTTGCCAGCGGATATTTTGTTTTCCGCAGCGCTGCCGCAGCCGGGGGCTTGTCCGGGTCGATCCCGAAGTCATACACCAGCTTCTTCGCCGCGTCATAGCTGCTCAGGTTGAACAGCTTTGCCACAAGGTCGATCACGTCACCAGTTGCCCCGCAGCCGAAGCAGTAGAGGTAATCCTCGTTCAGCTTCATGCTGGGTGTGCGGTCATTGTGGAATGGACAGCAGACCATGTTGCCACGTTTTACTTCCAATCCATAGTATTCGGCAGCCTCTTTTACGGAAACTGCCATCTTGACTTGTGTAAATAAATCCATACCTGTTTCCTCCTATAAAATAATTGAACTTCGCCGTTCTACCCGATGCCGTTCCTGCCCGAGTCCTTACCCTGGCGTTGTCTCTTCCTTGGTACGCTGAATGCGATACTTCTCTGGAAAGCATATCCTCATCGGACGGTCATGAAATTTTCAAGGTGCTGCGTGGTTTACGTCTAAATTTTAGTAAGAAAACAGGCTCTTTCCCGTATATCCGAGAGGTAGGAAAAGTGGGATGAAAGTAGGATTTTTCCACGCTCTTAGACAAAAGCGAAAAAGCATGATACAATACAGAAAAAGCTGCAAAGGAGGCTGGTGTATGCAGGTTAAGCTGACAATCGGGGAACGTTTGAAGGATTTACGAACAGCACAAAAGCTGACGTTGGAGCAGCTTGCCGCCGAGGTGGGCATCTCAAAATCCGCACTCGGCAAATATGAATCGGATAACGGCAAGGACATCAGCCCGTATAGCATTTTGGTGCTGGCTGACTATTACGGTGTTTCCTGCGACTATCTGATGGGGCGGATGGAAACAAAAAATCACCCAAACACAGCTCTGCATGAGCTGCATTTGGGTGATGCTTCGATTGATGTATTGAAAACGGGCAAGTTCAACCACCGGCTGCTGTCGGAGCTGATCTGCCACAAGGATTTCCAGCGGTTCATGCTGGACGCTGAGATTTACGTTGACCGGATCGCGGATATGCGGGTCAACAATATGAATGCCGTGCTGGAAGCTGTCCGGCAGATGGCATTGATGAAAAATGGCGGCGAAGAAAATGACCTGCATCTGCGGACATTAGAAGTGGCGCAGATTCGGGAAGATGAATATTTCGGAAGCCTGATTGCGGATGATCTGAAAGGTATCCTTCGTGACATTCGGAGTGAACACCGCCCCGACACCATGACGGCGGATGAAATCTCCCTTGCAGCAACTATGCAGGATCAGTTACAGGATGCGATGAACTTTGAGGGAAGCTCCGAGGAAAAGAAAGCGAAAGCATTGCTTTCCACATTGGGGATTGATTACGATGCCATCACAATGGAACAATTTGTCAACTTGATCGAGGTACTAAAGCTGTCCAAACACCTGAAAACTCCCATCAGCCAGCGTGGGAAAACGACCATGACCCACGGCAAGGGAAAGCGGAAGAAACGCTGAAACAAAGGCAGCGCTGTGGTGGGACGAAGGCTTTTATATACCTCTGCTTCCTTTTCCGGACAGGCGGATTTTGTTTCTCAAAAATCCTGCGTTTGTGCTGTAGCTCACATCACAAAATCCGCCTGTCCTACTGCCGCGAAAAAGCGTTTGCCGCCACCCTCTGCCGCACCGCAGAGTACACCGTCAACCCCTTTCCCGCGTCAGACGGAAGCAAAGGTATAACACACTAGACTTTCCGAGGGAAAGTCGTGTGCCAAGGAAGGCACTGCCCTCCTTTGGAAACCTCCCGCCAAGGGGAACGCTGTTCCCCTCTAGACTCCCTTTGCCAACAGGGATGCTACTCGCCCCTATTGGATGACCCAGAGCCAAAGGGGCTTTGCCCCTCTGGACACCTCGCCTGTCCGTGCAGTGGCTATCCATCCTGCTCCTGCACAATGGTGCCCCCATACCCGAACAGAAAAGACCAGGCACGAAAATCCACCCAGAATAAGGGTGAATTTCCGTGCCTGGTTCATTGTTTATGACGCTGTAATTTGAACCGCGTTTTCTCGAACCTGATTGATAGTCTCCATCAAAGCGGTTCTGGTTTTTGCATCAAACAATTTGATAAAACTGATTGGCTTGTCAAACGGTGGCTTGGTCAGCTCTGCGACATTTTCCATATATCCGTTCAACTCAATATGATTGATGATTTTGTTTACAAAAGCAATCTGCTTTTGATTCAGAGATTGGTCATTGATAAAAGCGGAAAACGCCTGCATAGCCGCTTCATGATCTAGCTTAGCGATCTTGCGAATGAGCAAGCCAAAGGGTGTGTCGCCAAACTCTCGGGCATAATCTTCTTTGCTGCCCAATTCGCTAGTTAGCACCCGCTCCAGTTCCTGATAATCGCCCATAGCCAGCGGAATATTATGGGTCAGCTTATATATGGCCAGCGTATTTCCATGCTCGTTCACATAGCGATTGACCTTGGCACGGTAGTCTTCAAAGTCATAGGCAGCTTCCAGCTGGACGCCCTCCTGACTGTCAATAATCGGGTCAGTCAGCTTGGTGACAATCTGCCTCTGTGCTCCGCCACCTTCATCTAAAAATTGAATCAGCTCCCGCAGCTCCTTCCGAACCTGCTCAAACAGCAAAATATCGTTCGCGTCCCAAAATGCATCGGTGTGAATCTCCTGAAGCATGGGCAACTTTGCCTTGATCTGCGGAATGCTGGCCTTACGCTCCAGTAGGGAAGCGGTGTCGCACAGTTGCTTTTTTGCATACTGGAAAGCGGGCATCTGCTCGATGTGTGCCAGAATTAGGCCATACATGAAATTATCAAACCGCTTTGCAAACTCGTCAGCCTCGTCTGAGCGTACCAGAGGTGCAATCTGTGTGAGCAACTCGCCCTTGTCACCTTCGCTTATGGACACGAGGGCTTCCGGCTTTTTATATTTCTCCACATACTGCATCCGCAATTTTACGGCAATCAGGTCTGAGTTGAGCGCTATCACCTGCTTGTGACAGGTGTTGACAATCTCCTTGCGCCATGCCTGATAATCCTCACCGGCAAAGGTACTTTCCTGCAGCGCCATGGCGATTTTGATTTGTTTGCCGAAGATGTTTTCCGACAGCGTTTTGGTTTCTCTGGTTTCGTAGCCTTCTTTGTGCTGCCGGAAGTATTCGAAGTTGCCGCAGTAGTCAAAAATCAGAAAGCGCCGCTTGTCGGTATAGGTTCCGTCAATCTGGTCCACGCAGGCCAGCCCTTTGCATAGCCGGGTGCCGCGGCCAATCATCTGCCAGAACTTTGCCTTTGACCGAACCTTTTTGAAAAACACCAGATTGACGCATTCCGGCACGTCGATGCCGGTGTCCATCATGTCCACCGATACGGCAATGTGCGGTTCTTTTTCCGGCTGCTTGAAATCATCAATGATGGTCTGGGCATAGGCGTCGTCGCAAATGACCCGCTGGGCGAAGCTGCCCCGGTACTGGGGGTACAGCTTATTGAACCGCTCCAGAATAAACTCCGCGTGGCGTTTGTTCTGGGCAAACAGGATGGTTTTCCCCAGACGGTCGCCGCCCGCCACCTTGATCCCCCGGTCCATCAGGTCTTGCAGTACGATGTCCACGGTGGTTTCGTTGAACACAAATTTATTGAGGGCAGCAGAGGGGATAAAGTCTGGCAGCTGACCGTCTTCGATGAAATCATCCTCATATCGCTCTTTGTCCTCTTCGGACAAATCATCATAGGAGATGCCTTCCTCCAGAAAACGGGTCTTGACCTCGTAGTTGTAATAGGGAACCAGCACATGGTCCTGTTGCACCGCCGTTTCATAATCATAGGCATAGGTGGGCACGCCGTGTTCCATCTCGAAAAAGTCGTAGGTGTTCCGATCCACATCGGTCTTCGGCGTGGCGGTCAGACCCACCATGAAGGCGTCAAAATATTCGAAAATGGCCCGGTACTTTTTGAAGATGCTCCGGTGGCTTTCGTCAATGATAATCAGGTCGAAGTGCGCCGGAGTAAACAGCTGCCGCCCGTCCTTGGACTTGGTATCATCAATGGCGTTGAGAATGGTCGGGTAGGTGGAGAACACGATGCGGGCATTACGGTCATCCTTATTGGAGCAGAGATTGCACAGAGACATATCTGGCAGATAATTTTTAAAATCGTCCTTTGCCTGTTTCACCAGTGCGGTGCGGTCGGCCAGAAACAGAATGTTGGTCACCCATTTGCCTCGGCTGAGCACATCGGTCAGGCTGGACGCGGTTCTGGTTTTGCCGGTGCCGGTGGCCATCACCAGCAGATGCTTGCGGAACCCCTGCGTAATCTGTTCGCACACCGCTCGGATGGCTTCCTTCTGGTAATACCGGTCAGTGATTTTGTCATCAATGGAAACGCCCATCAAATCCATCCGCTCGGTGCGCCGGTTCATCAGCTTTTGCAGGTCATCCTTGCTGAAAATGCCACTGACCTTCCGTTGCGGGGCGGTCTGGTCATCCCAGAAGTAGGTTTCAAAGCCATTGGTGGTGAACATCATGGGGCGGCGGCCAAATTTCCGTTCCAGACAATCCGCATACAAAACCGCTTGTTTGCGTCCAATGTTTGGGTCCTTTCTGGTGCGCTTGGCTTCCACCACCGCCAGGGGCAGGCCGTCCTTTCCAAACAGCACATAGTCGCAGAAGCCAGGCTGACCTGGCATCCCGGCCATATCCTCCACACGATACTCCTCCTGTACATCAGCATCTGGGCCGGTGAACTTCCAGCCCATCAGTTTGAGGTCCACGTCGATGTAGATTTTGCGGGTCTTGAATTCCGAGAGGTCCTCCGGCTGGAAGGTGCGTTCCTTCTGATGCTGCTCCTTTTCGGCGGTGTATCGGGTGGACATCTGCTCGATTTGCTTGCGCAGCGCCTCGATCTCGGCATCTTTCTGGTCCAGCAGACTTTCCTGTTCCTTGATTTTCCGGGTGTCCACCGCCACCTTTCCGGTGGGGACAAGATTCTCGTCGAAGGTGCGCTCCTGATAGTCCGCGCCATAGCAATAGTCGATCCACTGCACAAACTCAAACAGACCGCGCAGAGAAGCAAGCGCATCACTTGGCTGAACGCTGCGCTCGGTATGTACTGCCAGATTGCCCAACTTGATGATAAAAGGCATCTTGCCCCAAGTGTCGGAGTCCACAGCGAAGCGGAAAGTTGGCTCGTGAATGAGGGATTGCAGATTGTCTTTGTAGGGCATTTTCATGGACTTGTCCGCTGCATATACCCATTTTACTGCCAGCTCCAATGCCTTACGGCAGCCTACTGCACACATGGCAGGAGCAGAAACATAAATTTTCTCAGCTTCCATGCAGGCGGGGGCGAAGAGGGCATATTCAGTTTTGGCTTTGAGAAAGGAGAAGTTAGTCATCACATCATCTCCAGTATTTTATTTCTTTTGAACTCATCATGTCCTCATATTGTTTCAACGCGGTTTCCTTATCTGTATGAAGTAGTTGGTAAACCTGTTCATCATCTTCTTTTTCGGCATCTATTGAAAAATCAATATACGATAATAAGTCTATACGGTTAGAAATTAACAGATCTTTATTTATCTGCTTGCTGTTCATGCGCTTTACACTGTTGTCATCAATTATGATTATTCTGGGAACGCGCTGAACAGTATCGACAAACGCCAAAAATAATTCTGGCGTAATTGGCATACCAAGCAAGTCATATTCTATACCATCTTTTTCACCGTAAATATTGACTACCGGCATATCGCTTGTAACAAATACGGAACCTTTGGCTTTAAAAATACACAGTTGCGATTCCTTCATTGTCTCAGCCAAAGCCCGAGGAAACAAGCCAACATCCGGAGCAATGTTCATCTTCAAAAACTCGTTTGCCAGCATGGACAGGTAAACATTTTGCGGTACATCAGGAAAAATGTCCTTTACATGTTTAATATGCTGCGGATCGTTTTTGTATTGTGTATCAATAATATAATTTGACAGATGTACAAAAACAGGGTTTCTAAACAGTAGTGATGACATAAATTGCCTTAGTTTATCAATTTCCACCCGCGCCAACTCAAATTCATCTGAATCTCGTAAAGCATTTTTTATCTTTGAGATAATTGTTGCGTATTCGCCTTCCAGTTCGATAAAACTGTTCTCGATCTCATTTGGTGCTGCAAAAACATGAGTTTTGCTATCTGGATCAATTGCAATTTGATCATATAGGTAAGAACGACAGCAAATATTGTCGATTGAAACCATTTTTGCATTTTCATCATTAGCAAAAACAACATAAACTTGTTCTGATTTTTGATTACTCACAGAAAAGTTTTTTAAGTAAGCCTTGGGGACATAATGTTGTTTTCTCGTGATTTGCTTGTCTAAAACCTCTGTATATTCCATGACAATGTTGCTCCCACCAATATTTCCTATATTCAAATCTTCTCAGCACTAAAACCGATCAAGAAATCATCATTTTATCTAGCCCTAATTTTGCAAGCTTTGTATTAGCCTCGAAAAATTTTGCATTATTGGAAAATGGTTATCTAGCACATAGAACTGCCGATCTTGCCCATCCTTCAAGAAGAATACTTGTTTATCCCGTGCTGAGCTATTTAGGCTCTCTCTATGTAAGCATACAAAATAGTCTAATGTCTTTTCTTCTGGAAGCCGTTCCTGGATATATCCTTTTGTACTTCTGTCATATTTATAACCGAACTCTTTATACAATCGTTGTTTTCCAATACGAGTTTTAAAAGCAAACATCGCTAATTTTATATGTTTTGTTTCATCATGCAATTGGAAAAATTTATTTTTTTCAATCGTTTCTGTTAAATCATCCAAGGTCGCATTTCCTTTGACTTCTATAACCATTATGCAATCATTTGGTTCAACCAGGAAAATGTCTCCGGCTAGTTGACGTCTATAAAAATTTTTCCTACATACGATGATGTCACATTGTGGGCTTTGATGATTAGCCCAAGCAATAAAGCCGGTAACAAATTCTAGCATTTGAAACCGTTCCTGGAGACATTTTTTGAGAATGTTTTCTCCACATCTACCCATCTCAGCATGATGTTTTAACTTTTCAGCTATAAAATATTTGCAAAACAGAAGTTCCTCCGAATATTCCTCATATATCTTTGTAACATCTTCTTCCATAATAGACCTCTCACTTGCTTAAAACTTTTGTTTAGAAGTCTTTTTGAGCATTTGATAGCCTTCTGTTCCGCTAATTTCAAGCATCGAATATTTCTTTAGCATTTTCTCTAAACTTATACGAATTTGGACAGGGGTATAAGAAGTTAATGCCCCTTGGTTAATGATAGACTTCGTCCAAATTCTTTGCTGATTATAGAGGCTCCAAAAACGATTCATATCAAAATTGGGATTCTGTGCCGCTATTTGTTGCACCATTGCGTTAAGCGTATTTCGATCTGCTTCCGAAACGCCTTGCGGAATCATATTTCCCATAGCAGAAGTGATATTTTGCGCTGTAACTCCGGTACAAGCATTATTAAGATCGGCCACAATAAACTGCGATTCTATATTTGCCAAAACATTTTGTGTTATCTGAAAGGAATTCTTTTGGAAAGCCTTCATGAGCATCTGCTGTTCCTGAATCTCTGACACATACTCATATAGTTGATTCAGTGCTGTATAGCTGGTCGCGTCCATTTTTCGGACAAAGTAATGTTTGTACTTGTTCCAATAATCCGTATCCATCAAGGGTAGTGATTCATAGAACGCCGTTTCGTTTAATTGTCCGTCAACAATGAACGTAGAGATTTCCCTTAATCGCTCCTGGAATTCATCGATTTGAAGGACGATAAGAGAAGCTGCATCAATCTTTTTCTTCCGTTCCTGCAATATGTAAGTTGCAAGGGCAAAGCTACCTACGATAATAAGCAAAATGTTTGCCCAGTTTTCTGAAATGAATTTTACCATCTATCAAGACTCCTCACTGCAAATCAAGCACCCGTTCAATTTTTTTCTTCTTTTTATCAATTAGTGCAGCAATAAATTGTTCGTAAGATTCTTCAGGATACAAAGGATTTTTTCTGTTTCATACTCGTATCCGCCTGTAATTCCTCGCGCCAACTCTGCAAATGTTTTTAAGGCCTGCACAAATGGAATGTTTTCGGGATTTTTTATCTTGGAAATTGTTGGTTCTATATGATTATATAAGATTTTAAGTTGCTCAAGATGTTCTTCCAAAACTAACGGTTTCCCAGTTACAGGAAAAATATGTTTCATTCGCCGTTCAAGAATATAAGATAATTCTTCTTCTGTAACTTGCTCATCGGATGTTCCACGTCGTATATAAATAGTAGCAGGCTTAATATTAGAACCTTCTTTTCGAGAGATGAACGGCAAAAATTGAGGAGTATCTTCAACAAAAAGCATTTGGAATTGTTTTCCCTTCAATGCCTCGTACTCAGATGTTTGATAGCTAAAATCATATACATCATACTTCAGGCTGGAAGAAAGATACGGCTTTATCCATGCCCCTATCTGCTCTTTTGCTTGTAACTCTTTCAATCCATCACATGAAAATGTCTTATCATCGTTTTCATGTACGCCAAAAACGACAATTCCACCGCCGTAATTTGCTAAAGCGAGCATTAATTTTGCCAGCTTATCTTTCTCAATCCACCCTTGTTTAAAATCGATGGCATTGTGTTCGCCAGTTTGATCCTGTAAAAATTCACGAAAGTGATCCAATGTTGGTTCTTGAAGAAGTCTATATACAGTATCTTTTATTTGTTTAGGGAATTCCATATGTTTTACCTCATCCAAAGTATTCCTGCATCAGAGCCTTTTTCAACGGTTCCAGTTTTTCGAGGCTGTGGCTGATGATAATCTTTGTTTTTTCTGTTTGCTCCACAAAGGCGGCAAACTGTTCCTGTAATTCTATCGGTGGCATAGGGACCCGCAGTGTGAGGATGTCTTTATTAGAAATATTCGCCTGTCGAATACCTCTACTGATTCCTGTCAATCGCTTTTTGATCCTGGGAAATTTTAGCAACTCTGAGAAGTAACACTTGTTAAGAGATTTCTCAATGGACAGTTTGGCATTCCGTTGGTTTAAATAGTATTCGTCATAATCAGCCCCAAGAATGCAAACATTTCCATAATCATCTTTGCCGACCGTTCCAGTGAGTGACATAACCAAATCTCCAGGGAATACCTTGTAACGTGCAAGCGCTAAATCATCTGGCCAATAAACCATATTAACCGGGAGAAAATGCCCCGAATTGATGTTTCCAATTCGTAAGACAGGAATGCCTTCGTCAGTAAATCCATCACTCTTAAAAGCGTATCCTCCTATAACTTTAAGATGATGACTCAATTCATCTTCTTGCCAATGCTTTGGATTTTCATCCGGTTCCCCAAATATCTCCACAAACCTTGCCTTGACCGCTTCATCCAGCTTATCCAGCTGCTGTTGACGTTTCGCAATCAGGTCGCTCACTTTGTCCAGAATCGCCGCGATTTTGCGCTGTTCGTCAATGGGTGGAAGGGGAATTTCTGTTTCAGAAAGTGTTTTTTTATTGATGGCCTTGAATGTACTTCCAGTACCTTTGGAATTTAGTTCGTCAACCTTACCTGATAACGCATGCCATAAATATTCCTGAGCACAAATATCCTCGTTTACCGTTAAAGCAGCTAACCCTCGGCCTATACAGCATTCACAATTTGCAATATTCAACGCGCCAATTGGTGCACGAACAGAGATTAAAATATCTTTTTCTCGTGCTATTTTGGTTGGCTCAGAGCACCACATACGAACCGCAGGATAAATCTCTCCAAAATCTGCATTTCCCTGAAAAAACGGAAGGCCGTTACCATCTTCGTTGTATGTGGAAGAATCCGGAGACTGTCCCATATTTATCGCACAAATTTCTTCTAACCTCGCCATCATAGCATCTCCTCCAATTCCGCCAGCCCTGCGGTAATCTCCAGTTCCAGCTCATGCAGGTCTGCCATCAGTTCTGTGGTAGAGGGGTACTCCACCAGCACATACTCCACCTCTTTGTACTTGTTGATGGACAGGTCATAGTCGTTGTCTGCGATTTCCTGTTTCGGCACAAGAAAGCTCTGCTCTGTGCGCTGGCGGTCAGCTTCCTGGTCCAGATGGTGGAACCGCTCGATGATGTCGGGAATGTCATTTTCCGCAATTTCGCTGCGCTTGTCGTCCAAGGAAAAACCGTCGGCTTTCATATCATAGAACCACACATTTTCCGTGCCGCCCGCTCCGGTCTTGGTGAACACCAGCACCGCCGTGGACACGCCCGCATAAGGCTTGAACACGCCGGAGGGCATAGAGATCACCGCCCGCAGCTGATGGTTCTCCACCAGTTCTTTGCGAATAGCTTTGTGCGCCTTGGAGGAGCCGAACAGCACGCCGTCCGGCACGATGCAGGCGCACTGACCACCCTTTCTCAGCATCCGCAGGAACAGGGCCAGAAACAACAGCTCGGTCTTTTTGGTGTTGGTCACGGCTTTCAGGTTGTCGTTGATGCTTTCCGCGTCCACGGTGCCCTTGAAAGGCGGATTTGCCAGACACATGGTAAACTTGTCGCTGATCTGGTTCTGCTTGGAAACGCTGTCCTTGTAGTCAATCTCCGGGTGGCTGATGGAGTGCAGCATCAGGTTCATCGCAGAAATGCGCAGCATGGTGCGGTCTGTGTCAAAGCCGGTGAAGGCATCCCCAGCAAAGTGCTCCCACTGCTCGGAAGTCATGGTATCCTCGTAGTGGTTGCGAATGTACTCCGCGGCGGAGACCAGAAAGCCTGCCGTGCCGCAGGCCGGGTCGCAGATGGTGTCGTTCGGGGTGGGTTGCAACAACTCCACCATCATTTCCCGGATGTGCTTGGGAGTGCGAAACTGGCCGTTCTGCCCAGCGGTAGCCAGTTTGCCCAACATGTACTCGTACAAGTCGCCCTGCATATCCAAATCGGCAATGTCATGCTCATACAGGTTATCCAACCCTGTGATGATTTTTTGCAACACCTGCGGCGTAGGAATCAGGAACATCGCATCGCTCATGTACCGGGCAAAGGCCGTCTCATTCTGCACATCACTGCTGGAATCGTCGGCGATTTCCACCAGTTCCCCCTGCTCGGTGAAGTCCGGCAGGCGGCCATGTTTCATGTTTTTGATGGCAGGGAAGACCCGCTGGGAAATTACATTGAAAATATCGCGGGGATCGTTGTTCTTGAATTTACTCCAGCGCATGGACTGTCCAACGGTAGACTGGGGGAAAATCTTCTCCATCTTCTCGCCAGTCATATGCTCAAATTCTTCCGTTTCCAGCTCTTTTTCGTCCAGAGAGCGGATAAACATAAGATAGGTCAGCTGTTCGATGACGGTTAGAGGATTGGTAATGCCGCCCGCCCAGATGTCCGTCCAGATTTTATCTACTTTATTTTTAATCACACCTGTAATCATGCATCTATTCCTCCGTTTTCTGTATCAGGGATAAATTCCATCACGTCTCCGATATTGCATCCCAGCATGGTGCAGATTTTTTCCATGCTGTCCATGGAGACAGGCTCACCTTTACTTAATCGTGCTAAAACATTGGTGCTGATTTTTGCACGGTGCATCATGTCGGTTTTGCTCAAACCATGATCGATCAACTGTTTCCACAGCCGATTGTAACTGATTGCCATCCCGCACCTCCTGATTTTTTCCTATTTACTAGTATAACGGATATTGTGCTAAAAGACAAATAAAATTCACGAAATCGTGAGCTATTGATTGGCAAAAACGTGGTCTGGATATTGGAATCCCAGACCACGTTTTGCTTTGAGCAAGACAGGCTTGCCATCAAATCATTTGAAAATGCTTTAGTGCATCCATAATTGCAGCTTCCTTTTCCGGCGGGCACTGTGGTACTTTCGCGTCTTCTTTCTTTGACAGATTATAATTCTGCCCCACATCTAGCCCGCACTTCCGCTTAACCTGGGAGATATACAGGCTGGACACCTTCAGGCCGTGCTTTTCCAGCACATAGGCTTTGATCTCATCATAGGTGGCTTTACTCTCCGCCGATGTCAAATCCAGCTCGTCCATCTTCACTTCGATCTCGATATGTTCTTTACTTTGAAGTTTGGACAACAAGCAAACCGTCTCCACATGAACTGTCCGAGGAAACATATCCATCAGCTTCACCCGTTCCACCTGATACCCTTCCTGCTGAAAAATCTCCAGATCCCTTGCGAGGGAAGTCGGTTTGCAGGAAACATAAACAATCTCCGGTGCGCCAAAAGCAATAATCTTCCCAATCGCCTTTGGATGAATTCCATCTCTGGGTGGGTCTACAATAATCAGGTCGGGTCTTTCCTCAAGCTCATCCACCATTTTCAGCACATCTCCTGCAAGGAAGGTACAGTTTTCGAGATGATTGCACTTTGCATTTTCATTTGCAGCTACAACCGCTTCTTCAATCAATTCAATCCCTATCACCTTTTTGGAACCTGCTTCAGCCATAATCTGCCCAATCGTACCTGTGCCGCAGTACAGGTCGAAAACCGTCTTATCTGCCACATCTCCGGCAAATTCCTTTACAATGGAATAAAGCTTTTCCGCACCGGCGGAATTCGTCTGGAAGAAGGAATACACAGAAACCTTAAATTCCAGATCAAACAGCTTTTCCATAAAGAAATCTCTGCCATAGAGCAAGCGCATTTCGTCGCTTTTGACCACATCCGCCAGTCCATCATTCACAGAATGCAGAATACCACAGACGGAGCCGTCCAATTCCAGTCCGAGCAGCATATCCTTAAATTCCTCCACGGAAAAAGGAACCTCAGAGGAAGTCACCAGATTGATTAAAATTTCGCCGGTTGCCGCACCCTTTCGCACGACCAAATGGCGCAGAGAGCCATCATGACGCGCCTTATGATAAAACGGCACCCTTCTCTCCTGAAAGAATTGCAGCGTGCCTTCGATGATTCGCAGATAATCCGCATCGACAATATTACAGTCCTTCAGCGTCACAACCTCATAATAGCTCATGCGTTTCCGCATTCCAAGTGCTAAGTCGCCGTCCTTTTCCTCGTCTCCGAAGGAAAATTCACACTTATTGCGATAGCCCGTCTCGGAGGGCGCAGGCACAATGCCTTCCCAGCTTTGCACACAAATCCCTGCGTTTTCCAACAGCCGTTTTACCTGTCGCTCCTTGAGCCTGAGCTCCTCCTCATGCCGCATGGTCTGATAGGTGCAGCCGCCGCAAAGCGCATAATGGGAGCACATCCCTGCTTCTCTTTCCAGCGGAGAGCGTTCGATGACCTCCTGCAGGCGCGCCTCCACGCCGCTGCCCCGTTTTTTGAACACCTGTGCCTGCACCTTCTGCCCGGGCACAGCATTTTTCACGATAACCTTCTCCCCTTCGTAATACCCATACGCCTTATTGGGAAAATTCACATCTGCAATCTCCAGAATAATCTCATCTTTTTTCTTCATAAAAGCCTCCAAATTTGTAACCGAATTTTATTTGTATTCCCTTTTTATCTATGATATAATACCCACTATACGCAGTATTTTCTGCGCAAAACAAATCAAACAATTCATCATTTGAACAGGAGTGTATACAGGAATGTCTGAAAAATTAGAAGTCGGCAGCATCGTAGAAGGTAAGGTTGTTCGTGTCAAGCCCTTTGGCGCTATTGTTTCTCTCGGCAACACGCAGGGCTTGGTGCATATCTCTCAGGTAGCCAACAGCTTCGTTCAGGATATCAATGACCATGTAAAGGTTGGCGATATGGTAAAGGTAAAGGTGCTTTCCATTGATGAAGAAAGCCATAAAATCGCGCTTTCCATCCGTGAGGCTCTGCCCAAGGAGGAACGCCGTCCCAAGTCCAACAAGCCCTTCAACAAGCAGCCCCGCAGACAGAGCGAAGCATCTGCGAACCCTGCGCAGGAATATTTCCGTCCCCAGTCCTCCGTCAATGCGTCTTCCGATTTTGAAGACAAGATGAAGGAGTGGATGAAGCAGGCGAATGACCGTCAGACCAGCCTGAACAAGAGAGCAAACAAACGCTCTTACTGATTTCTGCCGCATATTTGATAAGTTTACCATGAAACAGGCTGTGTTGCAAGAATTTGCACCACCGGAAAGGAGGAGAAAACGCTGTGACGCTGCTATTTCTCGCAGGTATTTATTTCTTTGCCCGAGGCGTTTTTGCCCTCTATGGTCAAACGATTTTTTATACCAAGCGTGTTCTGGAAAATATTGAGGAAAAAAATATCCCTGCTTATCTAAAGGAGATTGGCAAAATGAATCTTCTGCTCGGCGTTCTGTTCGTCGGCAAGGCGTGTCTGGATATTCCCTTTCCCGGCAGTCGCCCCATTCTGTATGGATGGTTGCTGATTTTGCTGCTTTGCGTATTTTCCATTTCCAAAATCGATACAAAATATAAAAAGCAATAAGCATAAATCCTCTCTGTGCACATGTACGGAGAGGATTTTTTTGTACAAAAAAAGACGGTACTTAAGTAAGTACCGCCTGTTTTCGACTTAGAAGTCGGCTTTGCCGACACTCTATTAGCCGTTGATGATCTTTGTCAGTGTAACGGGATCAACATACTTGCCGTCTTTGTATACACGCATGTTACCGGATGCGATTTCGTCAATCAGGATAACTTCATCCTTATTGTAGCCGAATTCAAATTTGATATCATACAGATCCAGACCCAGCTTAGCCAGTTCAGCTGCAACGATTTTTGTAATCTGCAGTGTCTGTGCCTTCATGCTGTCATACATTTCAGCTGTCATGATACCCAGAACAACCAGACCGTCCTTTGTTACCAGAGGATCGCCCAGAGCGTCATTCTTGAAGGTTGTTTCTACATAGCCACCTTCGATGGGTGTACCGTCTTCGATATATTCGCCGTAACGACGGATGAAGCTGCCTGTTGCTTTCAGTCTGCAAATAACTTCCAGACCATGACCGAATACAGTTGCAGGCAGAACTTCCATTGTTACGTTATCCAGATCAGCGGAAACATAATGTGTCTTAACACCTGCTTCCTTCAAAATTTCGAAGAATTTGATGGATGTTTCCAGGTTTGCTTTACCAATGCCTTCAATCTGCAGACCAACAGAGTTTTCGCCGGGGTCAAATACGCCGTCTTTGCCTGTGCAGTCATCCTTGAACTTCAGCAGCACATTGCCGTTTTCCAGTTTGTAAACGTCCTTTGTCTTGCCCTGATAAATCTTTTCCATTATTGTTTCCGTCCTTTCTAACTTTTAACAACACAATTCTAAAGAGATTTATTTCTCCTGACAAATTTACTGTACTGCAAATTTTCGCCATATTCAAGCATTTTTTTTCGCTTCTAAAAATCTTGTCAAATCCATCACCTGAACGCTTTTCTGAGAAAAATTTTTGATACATCCGTTTCATAAAAACAGCAGTTTTAACCAAAAAAGCCCCCATGCGGAGGCTTTTCTCTGTAAAAATCAGACTATTTAAAAATTCTATTTTCGTTATAAGTGATGCTTATTACAAGGAATCAGAGCGCCTTTGCGTCTCCCCATACATGGTCAAGCCCGTAAAACTCTCTTTCCTCTCTGTTAAACAGATGCACCAGAAGATTGCCAAAATCCAGCAGAATCCATGTGCCGCCGCTGTAGCCCTCACTATGGTGCAGCTTTACGCCCTGCTGAAACAGCTTCTGCTCCACTTCATTCGCCATTGCATGCAGCTGGTTCGCGTTTTTGCCGCTTGCGATTACAAAGCAGTCCGCAATATTGGAAAGCCCTCTCAGGTCAAGCACCTTGATGTCCTCTCCAAGCTTATCCTCCAGTGCTGCTTCGGCAACCTTTGCCGCTTCTAATGCGTTCATTCCGTTTCCTCCTTTTCCACACAATGCTTATAGTATTCCAATGCCTCCAGAGACAAGGGGTGCAGCAGTCTGCCGCGCTCCTTCACGAAAGCAATGGTACTTTCCAGAATATATTTCATCGCCATGTCTAAATCCAGATATGCCAAACGTCTGGCTTCCTCCAGACCGTCAAATTTTTCTCTGTTCGGCTCGATATAATCCGCAATGAAAATGATTTTTTCCAGCAGAGACATGCCTGCGCGCCCTGTTGTATGGTAACGGATGGCATTGAGAATATCCTCATCCGTCACCTGATATTCTCTCCTTGCGACCTCCGCGCCTAAAAACGGATGAATCAAATCAGTCTGTTTTTCCATAATTTCATCCATTTTTACCTTATATTCCTTGCAGAACCGCAGCCGCATAGCTTCGGGGTAATCCTTCGCACAATCATGCAGAAGCCCTGCCACGCGCGCCTTCTGCTGGTCCTGCGGCGTGCCGTAAATTTCCGCCAACTTGACTGCTTCTTCCGCCACGCCCATCGTATGAATATAACGCTTGACCGAAAGCGCAGACTGCAATTTTTCCTGCATTGTTTCCACAGGCAGCATAAATTTCACCTCATCCTCCGCATCATCCTGATACAACCCAAATTTATGAATATAGTCCTCTACCTCCTGCGGCAGAAGATATTTAATCGGCGCACCGCGCTTGGCTCTCTCCCGAATATCAGAAGAGGAAATTGCCAGTGCAGGCACCTCCATATAATGCACCCGACTGGAAAATTTCTCCCTGATTTCGCCGATATCCTGAAATAGCTTCGATTTATCGTAGCCGGGTCTTGTCACCGCCACAAAATCGCACATGCCAAGCAGTCGTTCCGATTCCTTCCATGTCATAATCTGGTGAATGGCATCCGCACCTGTGATAAAATACAGCCGCACATCCGGTCTGCACATCCTTTTCAGCTCTTCAATCGTATCAATCGTATACGTCACGCCGGCGCGATCAATCTCAATACGGGAAACCTCAAAATTTTCATTTCGCATCGTTGCCAGCACCGTCATCAGATAGCGATGCTCATTATGTGTCACCTTTTTATTTGTTTTATGCGCAGGCTGCCCTGCCGGCATAAAAACCACCTTGTCCACCTTGAAGCGATAGCGCACCGCCTCTGCCGTCACCAGATGTCCATGGTGAATCGGGTCAAAGGTGCCGCCCATAATGGCAATACTTTTGCAATCCCTGAAGTTTGCAATTTCATTTCTCATCTCTGTTCCTTCTTTCCCCGCTGTCGGTTTCGGGTTCTTATTTCTTTGCCTGCGGCAGCTCGATGACAGACTTTTTCGCCGCACGGTACAGCACAAATTTGTTGCCAATCACCTGTACCACCTCTGCGCCTGTTCTGCTTGCCAGCATTTCTGCCGCCTCTCTTGCACCCAGCATATTATTATCCAGAACACTGATTTTTACCAGCTCTCTTGCTTCCAGTGCATGATAAACCGTATCTCTCAATTCAGGGGTTACGCCGTTCTTCCCCACCTGAAAAATTGCGTCCATTCCGTTTGCCATTCCGCGCAAAAAGGCTCTCTGCTTGCTTGTTAACATAATATTCTCCTTCTGTGTATTCTTCCTCAATATAATCCTTCCTATCATACCATACCAACACCCAATTTGCAACGAAAACAACCGAAAATTCAACTTTCTGCCCCCATGCTTTTTCTTCCTCTTTTTTTGAAAAAGAGTTGTACCTCTTGCCCAAAAATGATACAATAAGCGTATAAATTCTTTGAAAAACTCATGGGAGGACAATAAAAATGGAGCTTATGATCGGTGGAAAACTAAAACAGCTGCGCTTAGATAAAAAGCTAAGTATTGCCGAGCTTTCCAGGCTTTCCGATGTCAGCACGGGTCTCATCAGCCAGATTGAGCGCGACCTTGTTGTTCCCTCTGTTACCAGCCTTTGGCGGCTTGCCAAAGCATTAGATACAAATATCAATTATTTCTTTTACGAAGAACCACACGAGGAGCAGCTGATTATCCGCAAGGGCTCGCACCGCACCATCGTCACCCATCATGACAGCAGCTTTTATAAGCTTCTGCATACCAATCGAGATGACCGCGCACTGGATATGATGGTAATTACCTTAAAAGCAGGCTACACCTACGATAAAAAGCCCCTCTGCCACGAGGGCGAGGAATGTGGCTATGTGCTGAAGGGCTCCCTGACGGTCTATCTCAATGGCAAGGATTATATCCTGCATGAGGGGGACAGCATTTATTTCAACAGCACCCTGCCCCATAAATACATCAATAACGGGGATGAGGACTGTGTCTCCATCTGGGCAATGACCCCCAAATTCTTCTGATATCTGCACATAAAAAGAGACTGCTTTCACAGTCTCTCTTTTTTATGTCATTTTTGTTTTTTTTAACCCAGAACTCTCTGAATCAGGTTTGTCCAGTTGCCGCCGCTAATCATTTCCAGATCCTTTTCTGTGAAGCCCGCTTTTCTCAGCTTTTCAATCAGAACAGGAACCTCGGAGCAGTCCTTCATGCCCTTCAGACGGGAGTCATCCTGATCGCTGTAGCTCTTCATGGAATCGGAATCCAAAAATTCAAAGAAGTCAAAGCCGAAGCCCAGATGTTCTACACCAATCTTATCTGCGATATAGGTAGCATGGTTTACCAGATGGTCAACATCCTGCTCCGCCTTGTTGTCGCTGATAAAATCACCGAAGGCATTCAGCCCAACCAGACCATTGGTATCTCTGATTGCTCTCAGCTGATCATCTGTCAGGTTTCTTGCTGCGCTTGCCAGTGCCTTCGCATTGGAATGAGATGCCAGGATAGGGCCTGTTGCCAGATTGATAACATCCCAGAAGGATTTTTCATTGATATGAGAAACGTCCAGAATCATCTTCTTTTCCTGCAACTTCTTAATTGCCTGCTTGCCCAGCTCGGTTACACCCCTGTTGGGGTCACCCTTTACACCGGTTGCCAGTGCATTTTCTTCATTCCATGTCAGCATTGCATGACGCGCACCCAGGTCATACAGCTCATCAATCTTGCTCAAATCCTCGCCGATGCCTGCCAGACCTTCGATACCCAGCAGGATTGCAAATTTGCCTGCTGCTTCTGCCGCCTTCAGCTCCTCTACATTATGAATCAGAACAAATTCCTTTGTTTCAGCCATTTCTCCCTTGATGCCCTTAACGATAGCTTCCATTTCATCCTTGGGTGCGTGACCATTGTAGGTATCCGCCCAGATAACGAAGCATGCGCCGCCGATGCCGCCCTTACGCAGTCTGTCCAGATGATGATTCTTCAATACCTGTGTTTCGCCTGCTTCTCTTTTATATCTTACATCGCTGAAAATATCACTATGTCCATCAAAAATCATACTGTATCCCTCTTTTCTCATCTTTTGCCTTGTTTTTGCTTATAAAAATGCCGGGAAACCCCCTTGGCCCCCGGCAAATATTCATTTTTTATACGCAGCTCAGCCAATGACTCTCTGAATCAAATTCATCCAGTTACCACGACAAATCATTTCCAGTTCCTTGTCGCTGAAGCCTGCTTTTCTCATTTTTTCTACCATAGCAGGAACGTGTGTGCAGTCCTCCAGACCTACTGTAAAGGTATTTTCCTGATCACAGAAGGAGCCGGCAGCTTCGTCGTCCAGAAATTCACAGAAGTCAAAGCCAAATGCCAGATGCTCTACACCGATTTTATTTGCAATGTAGTCTGCATGGCGAATCAAACCATCTACGGTCTGTTCCTTCACATCCTTGTCAACCAGCATATTGAAGGAGTTCAGCCCAACAATACCGTTTGTATCTCTGATTTCCAGAAGCTGGCAGTCTGTCAGATTTCTGACTACATCTGCCAACGCTCTTGCATTGGAATGGGATGCCATCAAGGGGCCGCCGCCCACCTTTGCCATGTCCCAGAAGGTACGTTCATTTGTATGGGAAACATCTACCAACATGTGCTTATCATGCAGCTTTCTGACAGCCTTTTTGCCCAGCTCGGTCAGTCCTCTGTTGGGGTCGCCCTTCGTCCCTGTAGACAAATCGTTCTGTTCGTTCCAGGAAAGCATTGCATGACGGCAGCCGAAATCATACAGCTCGTCAATCTTATCCAGATCCGTGCCGATGCCGGAAAGCCCTTCCAGTCCGGGCAGAATATAAAACTTGCCTGCTTTTCTTGCTTCTTCGATTTCCTTCAGGTTCTTTACAACAACCGCTTCTTCGCACTCAGCCATTTCGTCCTTAATGCAGTGCATCAGCTCTCCCAGTCTCTTTGCAGGATCTGCATCATAGGGAGGATCAATCCACAGAACAAAGCAGCCGCCTTCGATGTTGCCCTTTCTTAAACGAGGCAGATGGTGATTTTTCAGAACCTGCGTTTCGCCCTTCAATCTGCGAACTGTTACGTCTGTAAAAATATCACTGTGTCCGTCAAAAATCATAATTCTTGCCTTCCTTCTTTTCTTTCTTCCAATTCTATTTCTATTCTCTGTTCGCTTATGCTTATGCGCCTAAGAAGTTACCTACAATAGTACCGAAGTATGTACCTACAACGTAGCCCAGAGTACCTACCAGCATGATAGGACCTACCAGTTTGATCCAGCCCTGAGAGATTGCCATAGCCGCCGCTGTTGTGGGGCCGCCGATGCAGGCGTTGGATGCCAGAATACAGTCCTCCAGGTCAAATTTCAGCAGCTTGCCGAATACGAAGCAGAACAGCATGTTTACGATTACCATGATTGCACAGAATACCAGCAGCAGAGGTGCATTCAGGAAGATAGCCTTGATGGATGCAGGTGCGCCGATTGCAAAGAAGAACAGGTAAATCAGGTATGTACCCAATTCCTGAGAACCGGACAGACCCTCCAGTGGTTTGGAGAAAATTGTCGCGATAATCATTGTAATGGTTGTCAGAATCAGATACTTGTTGCCGAACAGACCGCCAATCAGGTCTGTGATTATGCCGTTGCCGGAAGGGAACGCTGCGGAAATGAAACCTGCGATTTCTGTGGAAACCCAAACAACGATTACGCTGATTGCAAAGTTGATTGCAATGTCACACAGAGAGATGGGTTTCTTTGCCCAGAATGCAGCCGCCTGTGTTTTTGCAGCCTCATCCACACCTCTTGCATTGATTTCATCAATATGAGGATGTGTGAATTTTGTCTTAAAGAACTTCAGTGTAGGAATCATGATCAGTACAAAGAAGTACAGAGTCATCAGCAGGTTATCCGCTACAACCGCTGCGGATGTTGTGTCGCCGGGTACCTGAAATGCACTTGCCATTGCAGCGAAGTTTACAGTACCGCCGATGTAGGAGCCTGTCATCATAGCAGCTACGCCTGCCAGATCCTTTACATGGTTGCCCAGCACCTTGAAGCCCAAGATTGCACCAACGGATGTACCGATTGCACCAATCATAAAGATAATCAGAATCTTACCTGCTTCTCTACCAATCTTACGAATGTCGCAGCTCAACAGCAGCATGGGGATTGCCATAGGAACAACATAGCCCCATACGATATCGTCGAACCAAACGCAGTTTGTAGGGATGATACCCAGGTTTGTCAAAACCAGTGCGCCAATCAAAGCAACAATCGCACCGGATACTTTAGATGCCCATTTCCATGTCTGTTCTGCATAGATAGAGAATGCAGCCCAGCCGCAGGTAATAGCCATCAGCGCCCATGTATTGTCAGCGCTAATCAGTGGTGTACTCATAATAATAGCCTCCTTTAAATACATAAAATTTTTTGTGATTCAAGAGCATTGTGATGTATGATAGCGGGTGTATGTATATTAAAACACTTCAATATCTTGAATCTACATGGTATATGTTAACACCCTGTTAAGAATTCGTCAATTCACTAATTCGACAAAAAAACCCTTGAAATATCGTTCTTTTGTACAAATATTCATCCAAAAGCCATAAAATAATTCCTTCACGCAGGGATGTTTGTTTGTTATTTGTGTACATTTCATTAGTAATATTTTCATTCAGTATTTTGATGCAATAAAGCGCACAAAAAAAGCAGATTAAATCTGATTTTTCAGATTCAACCTGCTTTCCAATTTATTCCTGCTGTTCCTTATTCTTCCTTTGGAATCCCTTTGTAAACAAATCCCTTTTCCGCATCTACCGTAATCAGCGAATGAGCAGGAATGAAATCAACCACCTTCGCATTGCAGACAATCACAGGAATATCCAGTGCCATCCCTGCAACCTCCGCATGGCTGTTTGCATTCTGATCCAGAGGCCCGACCACGATTGCCGCCGCCTTACGGATATAGGGCATAAAGCTGCTGTCCGTTGCCGTTGTCACCAGAATATCCCCCTGATGGAAGGTGCGCTCCACACCGTCCCTTGCAGTAATGACTCTGGCTGTGCCTGTTGCCCTTTTCGTGCCAACGCCCTTGCCCTTGCAAAGCACATCCCCCACGATATCCACACGCAGAGTGTTCGTTGCGCCGCTAAATCCAAGGGGCATCCCCAATGCGGAAACAACCGTATCGCCGTTTTTCAATAGGCCGCTTTTCACTGCGATTTCCAAAGCCGTATCAAATACACCGCCGCGGGGCAGCTCTCCTGTATAAAGCATCGGCTTACAGCCCCAGATGAGGTTCATCTGCCGCCATACCGTTTCGTCCGATGTGCTTGCAATGAGCGGGCAGGCAGGGCGATAACGGGAAATCATTCTTGCCGTAAAGCCGGACTTTGTTACCGTTGTGATTGCCGCCGTTTTCAGTTCTGCCGCTGTTGCACAAGCCGCCATGCTGATCGCATTTGTAATATTCACTCTCGCCGGCTCTGTCGTATTCGCAAGCTTTGCCGCATAATCCACAGCGCTTTCCGCCTTCAGTGCGATTCTTGCCATCGTTGCAACCGCCTCCAGAGGATATGCCCCTGCCGCCGTTTCGCCCGAAAGCATAATGGCATCACTGCCGTCAAAAATCGCATTTGCAACGTCATTTGCCTCTGCTCTGGTCGGGCGAGGGCTGTGTACCATGCTCTCCAACATCTGCGTGGCAGTGATAACAGGCTTGCCGATGCGGTTCGCCTTCGCAATCAGGATTTTCTGCACCAAAGGTACCTCCTCCGGCGGAATTTCTACGCCCAAATCTCCTCTGGCAACCATAATCCCGTCAGAAGCTTCCAGAATTTTATCAATATTTTCCACGCCCTGCTGATTTTCAATCTTGGAGATAATATGCATCTGTCCGCCGCCGTTTTCCTCAAGCACTCTGCGGATTTTCAGCACATCCTCCGCCGAGCGGATAAACGATGCCGCCACAATATCAAAGCCATTCTCCACGCCGAATTTCAAATCCTCAATATCCTTTTCCATCAGGGAAGGCAGGTTCACCTCCACCCCCGGCAGGTTTACGCCCTTGCGGGATTTCACAACGCCCCCGTTGACAACCTTACAGACAACATCCGTTTCCGTAATATCCTCTACCTTCAATTCAATCAGCCCGTCATCAATCAGAATTCTGGAGCCTCTGTGTACGTCCTTCGGCAGGTCTGCATAGGTCACAGAAACGATATTCTCATCCCCCTCCACCTCTCTGGTGGTCAGGGTAAAGGTTGCATCCTCCTCCAGTCTCACCTTATCCTCCTTGAAGGTTTTCACGCGGATTTCTGGCCCCTTTGTATCCAGAATCAGAGGGATGGGCGCGTTCAGCTCCTCTCTCGCCTGTTTCAGCTTTGCAATCGTTTCCGCATGGGTTTCGTATGTCCCGTGGGAAAAATTGATTCTCGCGGCATCCATACCGTTCTGAATCAGCTGCTTCATAATTTCCACATCATTTGTTGCAGGCCCCAATGTGCATACAATTTTCGTTTTTCGCATATTGCGGCACCTCCTTTTTTCTGTCGTATTTTTTCATTTCAATTAGAAATTCAATCAAATCGAAAGAATTTTGATTACATCGTAAATTTCGGGGTCCAATTCCTTGTCCATCTGTAGGGACTCCGGCAAATCCAGAATCTCGTAGCGCCCTCTGTTATAGGCAACCGCAATGTTTTTCCTGCCCTCCAGAATTGCCTTCACCGCATGATAGCCCATCATAGATGCGTGCATGCGGTCGGTCGCCGTCGGGCTGCCGCCTCTTTGCAGATGTCCCAGAATGGTCGCTCTGGTCTGAATCCCCGTAATCTCCTGAATATCCTGCGCCAGCTTCTGCGTACCGCCAACACCCTCTGCCACTACTACTAGATTATGGCGTTTGCCGATACTTCTATTCTCCAAAATCTGCTGAATCACTCTGTCGCTGTTGATGTTTTCCTTCTCCTCAGGAAACATAACCTCCTCAGCGCCGCCGCACATGCCGCACCATACAGCAATGTAGCCGGCATCTCTGCCCATCACCTCTACAACGGAGCATCTTTCATGAGAGTTGGAGGTATCTCTCAGCTTATTCAGCGCATCCATACCGGTATTGACCGCCGTATCAAAGCCAATCGTATATTCCGTCCCCTTCATATCCAGGTCAATCGTCGCAGGAATCCCCACGCCATTAACCCCTCTTTTTACCAATTCCGCCAGACCGCGATAGGAGCCGTCCCCACCGATGACAACCAGTGCATCCAGTCCCAAAATCTTATAGATTGCCGCCGCCTTATCCAGACCCTCGTCCGTCATCATTTCTGGGCAGCGTGCCGTATGCAGAATCGTGCCGCCAAGGTTCAGCACATTGGAAACATCTCTGCTGTGCATTTCCTTGATTTCGCCGCCAATCAGCCCTGCATAGCCCTTGCGAATCCCAATCACATCCACACCATGATATTTTGCCGTTCTGACAACCGCACGAATTGCCGCGTTCATGCCGGGCGCATCACCGCCGCTGGTCAGTACACCGATTTTTCTGATTTTCTTTTCATTCTTCCGTTCTACCATCTGAATTCCTCCTCATCCTCCGCCAAAAACTTCCACACAAAATCCTTTGCAGCATTATTTTTTCTCAATATCGACTTCGCCTGCCCGAATCATGCCGAACTGCGTATAAACCTCTGCTTTCCCTCTGATTTTCATGGCAGAGGTGTTCTCCGTAAACTGCGCAATCAGAACCTCGCCCTGATCCAGCTTTTCCGTATGATGAATCTTTGTCACCTCGCCACGGGTCACGCCAATGATATTCACACCCTTTTCCAGTGCCTTCACACAAATATAGGATGTATCTGCTCCGATTTTTTCAGCCATACGCTTTCCTCCTCAATATTTCAACGCAACATTTTTTTCGCCCAGCAAAAGCCGCAGCTCCTCGCAAAGGGCCTCCTCACCCGTCACCCAGTTTATGCGGTCTGCCTTCATTTTCTGTCTCGTTTTCTCATCATAAATATATACCGGCACATCCCCGTGATATTTTCGGAGAATTGCCGTAATCTGTCCGAAGGGAACGCTCTGCCCTGCCGCAAGCTTCAGCCATACAGAGGACGGAGTCTCTGCCGCTTCGTTCTGCTCCAGATTTTTGATATCCGCTGCAATTACCTTGCCCTCGCCATCTGCGGAAACACTCGCCCTGCCGTGAATAAGCAGTACCGCATCCTCCTGCAAAAGCGGCGCGCATTTTTCATACACCTTCGGGAACACCACAATCTCCATGCTCCCTTGGAAATCCTCCAGTGTGATAAATGCCATCTTATCATTATTTCTGGTATATTTCACAGAAACCCCTGCAACCATCCCACCAACGATTACCTTCGTGCTGTCCTCTATCTGTGTATGGTGCGAGCCTTCCTCATCCGGCAGAAAATCCATGCTTGTGTTGCTGATTTTCCGCCGCAGCTGCTCCTCATATTCCGCCAGAGGATGTCCGCTGACATAAATCCCCAAGGCTTCCTTTTCCATCGCAAGCCTCTCCTTCGGCGGAAATTCCCGAATGGAAGGCAGTTCATCCGTCTGCTGAAAGCTTTCGTCACCGCCCATGTCAAACAGGTTCAGCTGTCCTTCTATATTATTCTTTCTGGCATGTCCGATTCCTGCAAGTATCTCTTTATAAATCGCCATGTACTGACTGCGGAAACCGCCGAAGCTGTCCAGTGCGCCGCCCTTAATCAGTCCTTCAATCCCGCGCACGCTCCATTCGCCGCCCTCCATACGGTTGCAGAAATCCGTCAGAGAGGTAAACTTACCGTTTTTTTCACGCTCCGCAACCAGTGCATCCACCGCGCCCTTACCGATATTCTTGATTGCCGCCAGTGCAAAGCGAATCTTCCCGTCGGATACGGAAAACTGCCGATACCCTTCGTTGATATCGGGGGGCAGGAGCTGAATCCCCATTTTCTTACATTCCTCGATATAGCCGCTGACCTTCGCCGCATTGTCCATCACGCTTGTCATCAGTGCCGCCATGAATTCCACGGGATAATGCGCCTTCAGCCAAGCAGTCTGATAGCCAACCACCGCATAGCAGGCAGCATGGCTTTTATTAAAGGCATATTTTGCAAAGTCCGTCATTTCATCAAAAATCTTTTCTGCCGCTTCTATGGGAATCCCGTTTTTCACACAGCCGGGCACCTCGTCCCCATCCCCATGGATAAATTTTTCCCGTTCCTCTGCCATCACGGATGCCTTTTTCTTACTCATCGCACGGCGCACCAAGTCACTTCTGCCCAGACTGTAGCCTGCCAGATCCCGCACAATCTGCATTACCTGCTCCTGATACACGATACAGCCGTAGGTGTTTTCCAGAATCGGCTCCAGCTTCGGGTGGGTATACTGCACCCTGCCGCCTGCATTTTTCCCCTTGATATATTTCGGGATAAAATCCATCGGGCCGGGGCGATAAAGCGCAATCCCCGCAATCATATCCTCCAAGCAGCGTGGCTGCAGCTCTCGCATGAACTGCTTCATGCCGCCGCTTTCCAGCTGGAACACGCCCTCTGTTTTGCCTTGGCAAATCATGTCATACACCATAGAATCATTTTCGGGCAGCTCCTCCATGTTTAACCGAATCCCATGGATACGCTCAATCTCCTGTACTGCGGACTGGATCACCGTCAGTGTCCGCAGTCCCAGAAAGTCCATTTTCAGCAGCCCCAGCTCCTCCAGAATCGTCATGGTATACTGGGTATTGATCTGCCCGTCATTCGCACTCAGCGGTACATATTCCATAACAGGCTCACGGCAGATAACCACGCCGGCGGCATGGGTTGAGGAATGGCGCGGCAAGCCCTCCAAGCGCAGAGAGGTATCAATCAGCCGCTTCGTATCCTCTTCCTCCTCATAAGCATGCTTGAGGTCGGGGTTCATTTTCAGCGCCTTTTCAATCGTAATCCCCAGCTCTGCCGGAATCATCTTGGAAATGCGGTCAACCTCTGCATAGGGCATTGCAAGCGCGCGCCCAACGTCCTTAATTGCTGCTCGCGCCGCCATCGTCCCGAAGGTAATAATCTGCGCCACATTTGCCTCCCCGTATTTGCGGATGACATAATCAATCACCTCCTGCCGCCGTTCATAGCAGAAGTCAATGTCAATATCCGGCATGCTGACACGCTCAGGGTTCAGAAACCGCTCAAAAATCAGGTCATATTTCAACGGATCGATTGTTGTAATGGAAAGGCAGTAGGAAACCATGCTCCCTGCCGCAGAGCCGCGCCCCGGCCCCACAATGATACCGTTATCCTTTGCATATTTGATAAAATCCCAGACGATCAGGAAATAATCCACATACCCCATATTTTCAATCGTGGTAAGCTCATATTCCAGCCGTTCCTTCCATTCTTCCTTCGCCGCAGGGTATTTCTTTGCAAACCCTGCATAACAAATCTCACGCAGATAGCCTTCCGCCGTTTTCCCATCGGGCACATCAAAGCGTGGCAGCTTCAATTCATGGAACGTAAAGCTTACGTTGCACCGCTCGGCAATCCTCGCCGTATTGGCGCACGCCTCAGGCACAAAGGAAAATAAATCATACATTTCCTTAGGGCCCTTCACATAAAACTGACCGCCCTCATAACGCATCCTGTCCTCATCCAGAACCGTTTTCCCCGTCTGGATGCAAAGCAGAATATCATGCGGCTCCGCGTCCTCTTTATAAATATAATGGCTGTCATTTGTGCAAATCAGCGGAATCCCTGTTTCTCTGCTCATCCGCACCAACGCCTCATTCACAATTTTCTGCTCCCGAATCCCATGATCCTGCAATTCCAGAAAGTAATTGCCCTCCCCGAAAATATCGAGATATTCCAGCGCGACCTCCTTCGCCTTCTCATAGGATACATTCAGAATATTTCTGGGCACCTCCCCTGCCAGACATGCGCTCGATGCAATAATGCCCCTGCTGTATTTCCGCAGAAGCTCCTTATCCACGCGCGGCTTATAATAAAACCCTTCGGTAAAGCCATAGGAAACCAGCTTAATCAGATTATGGTAGCCCTCATTATTTTCTGCCAGAAGCACCAGATGATAATAGCCGCCGCCCTTGCCCTCCTTTGTGAAGCGAGAGCCCTCCGCCACATAAACCTCACAGCCGAGAATCGGCTTGATGCCGGCCTCCAGTGCCGCCTTGTAAAATTCCACCGCACCATACATCGCACCGTGGTCGGTGATGGCAATGCTGTCCATCCCCAACTCCTTTACCCGCTGCACAAGCTCCTTTATCTTGGCAGAGCCGTCCAGAAGGCTGTATTCCGTATGAACATGAAGATGCGTAAACGGTTTCTTCTCCCGTTCTCTTTCCTGCATTTCCAATTTCCGCACCTCCTTTGTTTTCTAAAAATCTCTTTTCCTATCGTTTCAGTATATCATATTTTCCTACACAGAAAAATCCCTTTTTCATCAAAAAAACAGTTGACAAATATCTTTTGGATGTTATAATAGTCCTCAACAACTTGATAGCAAAAAGCGATGACGAAGAGGACTGAGTGTCTGCGTTTTCAGAGAGTCGGCGGTTGCTGTGAGCCGATAACAATTACATTCAATAGTCTATGGCTTCTGAGCTGGAGGTTCGAAAATACAAGCGTATCGGTAGGCTCCTCCCGTGACTGCTGCGTAAAAGCATAGGGCTTGTTTGAGCCCGAAGAGGTGGCATATTTTATATGCAATTTGAGTGGTACCGCGGTTTATACTGGCCGTCTCAAGGTTTTTCCTTGGGACGGCTTTTTTTATTATCTGTTGCCTGTCCTCGCATTTGCTGCAACCAATATCAACTGTATTTTATATTTTTACTAAGGAGGAACGAAGCATGAGTGAATATCGTATCGAAACAAAATGTGTACAGGGTGGCTACACCCCCGGCAATGGGGAGCCCAGACAGATTCCCATTTACCAGAGCACCACATTCAAATATGACACAAGTGAACACATGGGGCAGCTTTTTGATTTGGAGGCATCCGGCTATTTCTATTCCAGATTGCAAAACCCCACCTGCGATCTGGTTGCGGCAAAAATTGCTGCACTGGAAGGCGGCACAGCCGCAATGCTGACCTCCTCCGGTCAGGCGGCAAATTTCTACGCCGTATTCAATGTTGCAAATTGCGGCGACCACGTTGTAGCGTCCTCCACCATCTACGGCGGTACATTTAACCTTTTCTCTGTAACCATGAAAAAAATGGGCATCGAGTTCACCTTCGTTGCGCCCGACTGCACAGAGGAAGAACTCGCAGCGGCATTCAAACCCAATACAAAGGCAGTCTTTGGCGAAACCATCGCAAACCCCGCCCTGAGTGTTCTGGATATCGAGCGTTTCGCAAATGCTGCACACGCACATGGCGTTCCTCTGATTATAGACAACACCTTTGCAACCCCCATCAACTGCCGTCCCATCGAATGGGGTGCGGATATCGTTACCCATTCCACCACAAAATACATGGACGGTCACGGCGCAGCTGTCGGCGGCTGCATCATAGACAGCGGCAATTTCGATTGGCTGGCACATGCCGATAAATTCCCCGGCCTCTGCACTCCCGATGACAGCTACCACGGCATTACCTATGCGGAAAAATTCGGTCAGGGCGGCGCATTTATCACAAAGGCAACCGCACAGCTGATGCGTGACTTCGGCTCTACCCAGTCTCCCCAGTCTGCCTTCCTGCTGAATCTGGGTCTGGAAAGCCTGCATGTGCGTATTCCCCGTCACTGCGAAAACGGCTTAGCTGTCGCAAAATATCTGAAAAACCACGATTTGATTTCCTATGTCATCTATCCCGGTCTGGAAGGGGATAAATATTACGAAACAGCAAAAAAATATCTGCCGAACGGCTCCTGCGGCGTTGTCAGCTTTGGCGTAAAGGGCGGCAGAAAGGCGGCAGAGGCCTTCATGGGGCATCTGAAAACAGCCGCTATCGAAACCCACGTTGCAGATGCACGCACCTGCTGCCTGCACCCTGCAAGCTCCACCCACAGACAGATGACAGATGCAGAGCTGGAGGCTGCAGGCGTACCTGCGGATATGGTTCGCCTGTCCTGTGGTCTGGAAAATGCACAGGATTTGATTGACGATATCGCACAGGCACTCGAAGCCATCAGATAAGCATACGAAAGAAACGGAGATTATAGCAATGCCCATTAAAATACCCAATGAATTACCCGCAGCCAAGGTGCTGACCGATGAAAACATTTTTATCATGACAGAAACGCGTGCGATCACACAGGATATTCGTGCTCTGAAAATCCTGCTGTTAAACCTCATGCCGACAAAAATCGATACCGAAACACAGCTTTCCCGTCTCTTGGGCAATACCGCCCTGCAAATTGAGCTGGAGCTGATTCATACCAGAAGCCACGAATCCAAAAACACACCGGAGGATCATCTGCTTGCCTTCTATAAAACCTTCGACGAGGTAAAGGAGCAAAATTGGGATGGTCTGATTATCACAGGCGCACCCATCGAACAGATGGAGTTTGAAGAGGTGGAATATTGGGACGAGCTAGTGGAAATCATGGAATGGAGCAAAACCCATGTCCACAGCACCTTCCATATCTGCTGGGGCGCACAGGCAGGTCTGTATTATCATTACGGCATCAAAAAGCACATGATGCAGGATAAAATGTTCGGCGTATTTCCGCATAAGCTGGATAAAAAGACCTCTATCCTCTTCCGCGGCTCGGATGATATCTTCTATGTCCCCCATTCCAGACATACCACCGTCTACCGTGAGGACATCGAAAAGGAACCGCGCCTGAAAATCATTGCATCCTCTGATGAAGCAGGGGTATACGCCATCCATAATGACGGCGGCAGTCAGATTTTCATTATGGGACATTCGGAATATGACCCCCGTACTCTGGAAAAGGAATATCTGCGGGATAAAAACGCAGGGCTTCCCATCGAAGTACCCAAAAATTATTATCCCAACGATGATGATACACAGGAGCCTCTGGTAACATGGAGAGCGCATGCAAATCTGCTCTACTCCAACTGGCTGAATTATTTCGTCTACCAGACCTCCCCCTATGATATCACGCAGATTAACCAAAACCAGTAATACGCAAAAAGGAGCCTTTCGGCTCCTTTTAGGGTGTCGACTTTGTCGACACCCTAAGTCGAAATCAGGATTTCGACTTGCTAAGACAGAGGAATAAACAGACGAGTTCCATCAGCTTAAAAGCCTCGAAACTCGCTGTTTTCCTCGCCGGAAGTGAATTCCGACTGCGGATTCCATTTGGGAAACGGATTTGTTTCCCAAGCCCTTCCGCTATCTCAAAATTACTTTGTCTACAGTCTGAAAGGAGCCTTTCGGCTCCTTTTTTATGTGCTGCGTTTTATTTAGGTACGAAGCTGTTTTCCTTTCCCTCATACATAAAAAAGACGAGATATATTTCTATATCTCGCCTTTTGATTATGCGTAATCGCTCAAAAGATTAGCCCTGAGCCAGCTTTTTGTAGCCTTCCAGTCTTTCTTTTGCTGTTGCTTCTGTCTGTTCGAACAGTTCTTCAGCGATTTCAGGGAATGTTCTCTGCAGAGAGCTGTAACGAACTTCGCTCAGCAGGAATTCTCTGAAGTTGCCTGTAGGTTCTTTGGAGTCCAGAGTGAAGGGATTCTTGCCCTCCTTCTTCAGTTCAGGGTTGAATCTGTACATCTGCCAGTAGCCTGCTTCAACTGCACGTTTGATTTCGTTCTGCGCACCGGACATGCCGCCCTTCAGACCGTGGTTGATACAAGGAGCGTAAGCGATGATCAGGGAAGGACCATGGTATTTTTCAGCTTCTACCAGAGCCTTAACCAGCTGGTTCTTGTCTGCGCCCATAGCAACCTGTGCAACGTATACATAGCCATAGGACATAGCCATCATACCCAGGTCTTTTTTCTTAACTCTCTTACCGGATGCAGCGAACTGAGCAACTGCACCAACGGGTGTAGATTTGGATGCCTGACCGCCTGTGTTGGAGTAAACTTCTGTATCCAATACCAGAACGTTTACATCTTCGCCGGATGCCAGTACGTGGTCCAGACCGCCGTAACCGATATCGTAAGCCCAGCCGTCACCACCGAAGATCCACTGAGACTTCTTAGCCAGCTGATCCTTGTTTTCCAGAACATAAGCAACGATGTTCTTAGCTTCTGCATCTGCGCCGTTGTAAGCTTCCAGAGCAGCAACCAGAGCCTTTGTAGCTTCCTTGGAAGCCTCGCCGTCGTTCATTGTTTCTACCCAAGCATCAACAACACCTGCAACGGATGCATCGATTGCTTTCAGGTTTTCCAGTTTATCCTTCAGGCCATTTCTCATGTGCTTAACTGCGGAAGCCATACCCAGACCATATTCTGCGTTGTCTTCGAACAGGGAGTTTGCCCATGCAGGACCATGACCGTCTTTGTTTGTTGTGTAAGGCATAGAAGGTGCGGAACCACCCCAGATGGAGGAGCAGCCTGTTGCGTTTGCAACGTACATTCTGTCACCGAACAGCTGAGTTACCAGTTTTGCATAAGGTGTTTCACCACAACCTGCGCAAGCGCCGGAGAACTCAAGCAGAGGCTGTTCGAACTGAGAGCCCTTAACGGATTCCTTGCTCATAGGGTTAGCCTTATGTGCAACTTCGTCCATAGCGAAATCCCAGTTAGCAGCTTCAGCTTCCTGTGTTTCCAGAGGCTTCATTTCCAGAGCCTTGTTAGGAGCAGGACATACTACTGCACAGCTGCCGCAACCCAGGCAGTCCAGAGAGGAAACCTGCATTCTGTATTTCAGACCTGCAAATGCAGCGCCGCCCTTTGCTTCTACAGCCTTGAATGCTGCGGGAGCCTTAGCCAGTTCTTCGTCTGTTACCAGAATAGGTCTGATTGCAGCGTGAGGACATACATAAGAGCACTGGTTACACTGGATACAGTTTTCAGCGTTCCATTCGGGTACGTTAACTGCAACACCACGTTTTTCGTAAGCAGCTGTACCTGTAGGGAAGTGACCGTCTTCTCTGCCGGAGAATGCGGATACGGGCAGCTTGTCGCCTTCCTGTGCGTTCATGGGTTCAACGATATTCTTAACGAATTCTGTTTTCTTTCTTGCTGCTGCAGCTTCTGTATCTTCTGCAGTTGCCCAAGAAGCAGGGATTTCAACCTTAACAGCACCGTCTACACCACGGTCAACAGCAGCGTAGTTCATGTTCAGGATTGTGTCACCCTTCTTACCATAGGATTTTGTGATAGCCGCTTTCATGTATTCTACAGCCTGATCAATGGGGATGATGTTAGCCAGCTTGAAGAATGCAGCCTGCAGAACTGTGTTGATTCTGTTGCCCAGACCGATTTCGCCTGCGATAGCTGTACCATTGATGATGTAGAAGTTTGCGTTCTTAGCAGCCAGCTGTCTTTTCAGCTTTGCGGGCAGCTTTTCATCCAGTTCGTCTACAGTCCATGTTGTGTTCAGCAGGAATGTACCATTGGGGTTCAGCTCTGTAACCATGTCGTACAGATGAACATATTCCTGTTTGTGACAAGCAACGAAGTCTGCTGTTTTTACCAGATATGTAGATCTGATGGGTGTATCACCGAAACGCAGGTGAGACTGTGTAATACCACCGGATTTTTTGGAGTCATAGCTGAAGTATGCCTGTGCATATTTGTCTGTATGGTCACCAATGATCTTGATGGAGTTCTTGTTTGCACCTACAGTACCGTCAGCACCCAGACCCCAGAATTTGCAGGAGATTGTGCCGTCGTTGCCTGTAACGTTAACTTCTTCGCCAACTTCCAGGGATGTGTTAGTAACGTCATCCACGATACCCAGTGTGAAGTGGTTTTTGGGTTTATCCAGTGTCAGGTTTGCATATACTGCCAAGAACTGTGCAGGTGTAACGTCCTTGGAACCCAGACCATAACGGCCGCCAACTACAACGGGAGCGGATTCTGCTTCAAACAGTGCTGTACAAACGTCCATGTACAGAGGTTCGCCCTGTGCGCCGGGTTCTTTTGTTCTGTCCAGAACAGCGATCTTCTTCGCTGTTGCAGGGATAACCTCCAGCAGCTTTTCTGCTACGAAGGGACGGAACAGATGTACCTTAACCAGACCAACCTTTTCGCCCTTTGCTGTCAGGTAGTCGATTGTTTCTTCGATTGCTTCACAAGCGGAGCCCATAGCGATGATGATTCTGTCAGCATCAGCTGCGCCATAGTAGTTGAACAGTCTGTAATCTCTGCCTGTGATTCTGTTGATTTCGCCCATGTATTCTTCTACTACTGCGGGCAGAGCATTGTAGAATTTGTTTGCTGCTTCACGGCCCTGGAAGTAGATGTCGGGGTTCTGAGCTGTACCTCTGATAACGGGATGTTCGGGGTTCAGCGCATTTCTCTTGAATGTGTTTACTGCATCCATATCGATGATCTTTGCCAGTTCATCATAGTCGATGCATTCAATCTTCTGGATTTCGTGAGATGTACGGAAACCATCGAAGAAGTGCAGGAAAGGTACACGACCTTTGATTGCGGACAGGTGTGCAACGCAAGCCAGGTCCATAACCTCCTGTACGGAGTTGGAAACCAGCATAGCGAAACCTGTCTGACGACAAGCCATAACGTCGGAGTGATCACCGAAGATGGACAGTGCATGTGCAGCCAGAGCACGTGCTGTTACGTGGAATACGCAGGGCAGCAGTTCGCCGGCAATTTTGTACATATTGGGGATCATCAGCAGCAGACCCTGAGATGCTGTGTAGGTTGTTGTCAGCGCACCGGCTGCCAGAGAGCCGTGTACTGTACCGGAAGCACCTGCTTCGGACTGCATTTCTACTACTTTAACTGTCTGACCAAAAAGGTTCTTTTTACCATTCGCTGCCCAGTCGTCTGTTTTTTCAGCCATGGGAGAGGAAGGTGTGATGGGGAAGATACCGGCAACTTCTGTAAACGCATAGGAAGCGTATGCAGCAGCTTCGTTACCGTCCATCGTTTTCATTACTTTAGACATTTCTTTTTCTCCTCCTTTTAAAATTTAGAGAGTTCTGTTTGTTCCGAGGGATATCCCCCGTCTTTCATCTTTTGCAGCCATCAAAAATGGCGGCTCACCCTTTTTTCGGTATATAAAGAAAGTTTATCAATCATGTTGTCTTACAACAGCAATCTTCCCCTATACATCCGAAACGGGATTTTTTACGTAATTATTATACAATTAAATCTTTTTCATTTCAACAGCAAAATGAAAAAACCCCCGTTATGTTTCTAACAAGATACTTTTTGTGATGTTGTTCACATGTCTTTTGTTTTTTAAAATATTTTTATGCAAAATTATTTTTTGCCGACGATTATTATTTATTTTAATGTCTGACAACATTAAAAATTGTACAAAAATTTATACCATAAAAATATTTATCAGAAGAAGTTTGTGAATCAAAAAACAAACAACCTGTATACAGTGTATAAAATCGAATACATAGTTTTCCTCTATCTTTTTTTGCATTTACCAATTCGACAGGATAAACTGTCAAATCAGAAAATAAGATGTCTGATTTCATGATTTCAAACTTTTTTCTTTCTTCTTTCAAAAAAATAAAAAAGAGAGTGGATTTTTGCAAATTCCGCTCTCTCTGCTTTATTTTGTAAATATGCTCTTATACTTTTTCCGCCAGATGCTCTGCTCCGCCGTCAGCGGCTCTATCGTCTGTCCGCCCTCCGCATTGCGTCCAATCAAAATCAGCTCGCCATCCGCCGTCAGATAGAACTGCTCCGCCGTCCAATCCTCGCCTGCCTGCGCCTGTGCCGCCTCCAAAGAGGTCTGCGTCAGCATATCCGCAAGCGTTACGGCTTTCTGCCCCAGAAGGTCAAAGTTTTTTGCAAAGCGTACAGGCATGCCGTCTCTCGTCCCCTCCCAGAGAATCGAAAGAAAATCCTTCGTGCAGAAGCCTGTTGTCACCTGCACCTGCAAAAGGCTGTCCGCCGTATTTTCCTCCGCTATAAATGCTGCGATGTAATCCTGCATCTGCTGCATCAGGGAATCATTCAGGCTTTTTTCGTAATTCGCATCATTCAGCCCCACAATGACAGGCACATCCACAGAATATCCGCCGTTTTCCTCGTCCGCCGTCAGCTCCTTCACTGCCACTACAGGCTCCGTCCCGTCCTTCATTTCCAACGTCACCTGCTTAGTTTCGTGGTTAAAGCGAACCTCCCCTGTATAGCACGCCGAAATAACCTCCTCGTCCACATACAAGCAGCCGTTAATCATATTCGGTTCATCCGGCAGAGTGACCGCATACCCATTCAGAACGGCATCCCGTTCCCCGGAACGCACGCGCAGCGTTCTGCCGCGGTAGGAAATCGCCGTTTGCTTCGTTTCCGTATCCCATTTTACCGTTCCGCCCAGCGCTTCCATGGTATTGCGCAGGGGCAGCAAAAGCTTTTCTGTATCCTCAAAATAAAGCGGCATATTCTCCATATTTTCCAACGTTTTTACGCCGCCTTCTTCCTGCTCCGTTGCATTTTGTGCCGAGGTTTCCGTTGCCGTCACCTCTATTTTATTCCGCGTAATCAGCGTCATGGAAAGCGTCAGCGCCCCTGCCAGAAGCACCGCACCTGCCGCCGCAATGATTGCAACCTTTTTTACTGTCATAATTCTCCCTCTCTCTGCTTTCGCTCAGAAAGTATTTTTTATTTCTGCATCATAAAAAATGCCGCCAGCTTTTCAGGAAATGTTGCCTCAGCCTTGATCTCCGGCACTCTTTCAGGCAAATCCTTCCCCAGAAGAATTTCCTTTTCGTCCAGACGGATAGCGATATGCTTCGTATCCTTATCCCAGTGCATTTCCGCACCAATCAGATTTGTTAAGTCGCGCAGCTTATAATACGCCGCATCCCCCTTCGCTCGCCCCTCTATCTCCTTTGTCTCTCCGTCATAGGAAACCCTCACGGCATCGTATTTCACCTTATTGCCATCCGCAGAAAGGTCTATTTCCTTATCCAGAAAAGCGAACAGCTGCTTTGCATTTGGCGCAGAAATGTAATACGCACCCTTTTCATAATAGAACTCAATTCTGTCATCCGCCTCTGCCGTCTGCAACTGCATCTCCTGCATTGTTCCCTTTCTCCAGGGGTTTGCGGCAGCAGGGTCTGTCGGGTCCCAGCCGCGGCGCACCGTATCGTTTCTGTTGACCTTCGGCACAGCGGCGGGCTGCAAGGGCTCCTTCACATCCCCGCGATACATTCTCACGGTTGTGCCAATCGGACAGTTATCATAAATCCATTTTACATCCCGCACTGTCAGGCGGATGCACCCTGCGGATGCAGTTGTCCCCAATTTGTTGAATTCATCATATTCCAATGTGGTTTTGTCCTTTTCAAAATACGGTACAGAATGAAAGAGATACGGTCCCGTAATGCGTGTGGCATACTGCCCCCACACATTCCCGTATAATGCGCGCCATTCGTATTTCGCACTCGTCCGGAATGTCCCTTCGGGGGTATCCGTGCCGCCGCTGCATCGAAACGCCTTAATGGGAACGGTATAATTTCCCGCCGCATCCTTTTCATACACCGTCACCACATTCGCCGTCAGGTTCACCGTTATGTAATAGGGGCTTTTCGTTTTTTCTGCCGCAAATGCTGTGCCGCATAAGCCAAACAGCAGCAAACAGAATACCAATATGCCCAAGCTTCGTTTCTTCATGGTTCTTCTCCTTTGTTACACAGTTGCTTCAATTACCGAATTTTTCTCCTTATACATTATAAAAAAGGATTGCACAAGAATCAAGAAACACTTTCTTAAAAATCGTTGAATTTTTGAGAAATCTGCAAAAAAAGAACAGGGAACGTCCTTTTCAGGCAATTCCCCGTCTGTTTGTTTAAATATTTTTCAAATCCTTAAAGCTCCGGAACAGGGTTCTGTAAAGCTCCTTATACAGCGTGAAGTATTTCGCATACGCACCATTCGCCGCCATATTCGGCTCGGAACTATCTTTTTTTCGCACCAGCGCATCACAGGCCGTCTCCAAATCGGGATAAATGCCTGCGCCAACACCTGCCAAAATCGCCGCACCCAATGCGCCGCCCTGGTCAGACTGCACTGTACTTACCGAACAGCCGTACATATCCGCCAGCATTTGTCTCCAGAAGGGGCTTCTGCCGCCGCCGCCGCAGATCATCATATCCTCAATGGGTACGCCCATCTCACGGAACACCTCAACACATTCCCACTGAGAGAAGGAAATCCCCTCCATTACAGAGCGAATCAAATGCGGTCTTTCGTGCATGGCAGAAAGTCCAAAGAACACCCCTCTGCAATCCGGATCGGGATGCGGAGAGCGTTCCCCCATCAGATAAGGCAGGTAAATCAGCTTTTCGGAACCGATAGGCACCCTTGCCGCCTCTGCCGTCATAATTTCATAAGGGTCTACGCCCTTTTCCGCAGCCTCTGCCATTTCCGGCGCGCAAACGTGATTGCGCAGCCATTGCAGAGAAAGCCCTGCCGCCTGTGTGCAGCTCATTACCGTCCATTTGCCGGGTACAGAGGCACAAAGCGTATGCACTCTGCCCTTGGGATCAAGTGCCATCCGGTCGGAAACCGCATAAACCACCGCAGAGGTGCCAATCGTGGTGAATGCCTTCCCCTGCGAAACAATGCCTGTCCCAATCGCCGCCGCGGGGTTGTCCCCCGCACCGCCGACCACAATCGTGCCTGCCGCAAGTCCTGTCAGCGCCGCCGCCTCCTTATGCACCTCGCCGGTCACATCCTGCGATTCGTACATCTTGCCAAGCAGCCTTTTTTCAATGCCAAGTCCCTCCAGAATTTCATCCGACCATGTCCGCTTTGCAACGTCCATCAGCTGCATGCCGGAGGCATCGGAAACCTCCGTGGCATATTCGCCCGTCAGCTTATACCGAATATAGTCCTTCGGCAGAAGAATATGTGCACATCTTGCGTACAGCTCCGGCTCATGCTTTTTCACCCAGAGGATTTTCGCCGCCGTGAAGCCGGTTACCGCAGGGTTCGCTGTAATCTGAATGATTTTTTCCGCACCCAGCATACGGTTCATATCCTCGACCTCTTCGCCCGTTCTCTGGTCGCACCAGATAATCGAGCGGCGCAGCACCTCGCCGTTTTCATCCAGCATAACCAGCCCGTGCATCTGTCCGGAAAGCCCAATGCCCTTGATATCCGCCGCATCCACGCCGGAGGCTTGCAGCACCGCCTGCACACCCTGCACTACTGCGTTCCACCAGTCCGCAGGCTCCTGCTCTGCCCAGCCGTTCTGCTCCTGATATAAGGGATATTCAAATGTTTTTGCTGTGATTGGGTTGGCATCCCTGTCAAACAGAACCGTTTTCGTGCCGGAGGTACCAATATCAATCCCCAGTAAATATTCCATAGTCACACCGCCATTTCTTTCGCATGCATCACAGCTTGATAACAGCCTTTACCACGTTTTCCTTATCGTTGATGGCAGCCTCGTATGCCTCCTGAATGTGTTCAAAATCGAATTCATGGGTTGCTACCATGCCGATATCAATGCCGTTTGCAACTGCGGAAATTGCCTTTGCATACAGGTTTCTGTAACGGAATACAGATTCGATTCTTGCTTCCTTTGCCATAATCTGACCAAAGTTAAATTTTACTTCGGGGTCAGCCGCCATACCTACCAATGTGATAGTACCGCCCTTCTTTACCAGATAAGGTGTCTGTGCGATGGTAACGGGAGAGCCTGCTGTTTCAAATACCTTTTCAATCCCTACGCCGTTTGTAAATGCTTCTACTTCCTTCAGCACATCCTTTTCCTTCGCATTGATTACTCTGGTTGCGCCCAGCTTCATTGCATAATCCAAACGCTTCTGCGCCATGTCTACCACTGTGATATCCGTCGCACCGCAAGCCTTGCAAGCCAGCAGTGTCATCAGACCGATACAGCCGGAGCCAAGGATAATGCACTGGTCGCCCATGCCAACCTTGCCCTGATGCGCCGCATGCAGACCAACGGCAAAGGGCTCAATCAGTGCGCCTTCCTTTGTGGACATCCCTTCGGGCAGCTTGAAGCACATATCCGCAGGGAATGTAATATAGTCCTCATTGCAGCCCTGCACAGGAGGAGTTGCAAGGAAAACAACATCGGGACAGAGGTTATATCTGCCGGATTTACAGAATTCACAGTGTCCGCAGGTGATACCGGGTTCCAATGCAACCTTGTCGCCCACCTTCAGGTCTGTTACGCCTTCGCCCAGCTTTTCTACAACGCCGCCTGCTTCATGGCCCAGCATCAGTTCGCCGTCAACCACAAAGTCGCCGCATCTGCCGTCCTTGAAATAATGCACATCGGAACCACAAATCCCAACATATTCAATCTTCACCAGAACCTCGCCAGCCTTGGGTTCGGGAACGGGTGTCTCTCTGATTTCCATTTTGTTCAATCCAACCATATAAGCTGCTCTGTTTTTCATCTTTTATCTCCTCGCTTTCGCTTTATTGAAATACAGTTTTATCAGTTTTCGGGAACCTCTCCTGCGAGACGTTCTCCCTTTTATGATAACAGCATAGACGGAATTATGCAAGAATTACGCACCTTCCAAAATACAGTTTTTCATGAAAAAAATAGAGGTATCACTCTCGGAAAACCCGAAAATGATACCTCATATTTACAAATCAATCACGAAAAACAGATTTACCTTCTATTATTCTGTAATCTGACCGTTCTTTTTGTACATTTCAACGTATTCATCTACGTTGTCAGCAGTAATCAGAACTTCTTCGATATCTGTGTCGATCTGTGTTTCTTCGCCTGTCAGCAGCTTGTGTACTGTGTCAAGGTTCAGAGCAGCCAGGTCGATTGCGGACTGCAGGCATGTAGCTGTCATGGAGCCATCCTGAATCAGCAGGCAAGCCTCTGCGGTACCGTCAACGCCGTATACCAGCATGTCTTTGTAAGTGGGGTTGCCCTTTACAACTTCCAGCGCACCTGCTGCCATGTTATCGTTCATGGAGATAACTGCATCAATCTTGCCGTGTGCTGTTGTCCAGTCTTCCATCAGAGCCATAGCTTCGTCCTTGTTCCAGTTTGCGAAGTCTTCGCCTACAATCTGAACGTCAGGTCTCTGTTCGAAGAATTCCTTCTGCCATGCAATCCATCTCTGGTCAGCGTGGAAGTTGCCGGAGGGCCCCTTCAGAACAACTACTTTTGCATTTTCGGGAACCTGTGTCAGCGCCAGTTCAGCGTTAACCTTTGCCTGATTGTAAGGGTCAGCATCGACAGAGGATGCACCTTCGATGTTATCGATTCTGGAGTTGGTTGTGATTGCAACCAGACCTGCCTGTACGATTTTTTCAACGTAGGGTCTCTGTGCTTCGCCGTTGTTGGGCTGTACGATGATTGCATCGTAGCCGTTTGCGATTGCGTTTTCGATTGCAGCGTTTTCCTTTGCATCGTCAGCCTGACCATCGAATACCTTCAGCTCGATGTCGTCATACTTGTCTGCTGCCGCTACCATTTCGTTTGCCAGCCATGCTGCAAAAGAGTCAGACTGCGCTCTTGCAATATATGCTACCTTGTAGGTTTTATTGCTGTCATCGCCGCCTGCGGAATCTCCGCCGCCGCAGCCTGTCAGAGCGGTTGCCGCCATAGCCAGTGCCATAAATGCTGCTAAATACTTTTTCATTTTACTCTCTCCCTTTCTTCTTGAAATTACCTTTTTGAGAACATTTTTGCTTTATTTACATTTGATTGATCAAATGAAAGCCATATCATTGGGTTACGCCTTTGCCGCAGGCTCCTTCTTTTCATCCTTTTTCTGCAGGATAACCTTGGGCGATTTTTTATTCTTGAAGTTGATATCATACAGAACAGCCGCTACGATGATGATACCCTTTACCACCTGCTGAATGTAAGAGTCTACGCCCTGCAGGTTCATGATGTTGTTCAGACAGCCGATGATGAAGGAACCGATTAAGGAGCCGGAGGTTGTCCCGACACCGCCGGAGAAGCTTGTACCGCCGACAATGGCAGCCGTCAGACCTTCCATTTCGTAGCCTACCGCACCATTCGGCAGACCTGCGTTTACACGCGCCATGAACAGCACGCCGGCAATCCCGACCAGAACACCGTTAATCAGGAATGCCATGTATTTGGATTTTACAACATTGATGCCGGATGCGATAGAGGCCTCCTCATTGCCGCCGATGGCATAAAAGGAACGTCCCAATCGTGTCTGGTTCATAATATACGAAATAATAATCGTCGCCAGAACAGTAAAGATAACGGGAATGGGAACAGGACCGATTTTCCCCTGCCCGACTACAGCGTATTTCCCAATCTGCAAAATATTCTGTCCGGAGGTATACAGCAGCGCCAGACCTCTCGCCGCCATCTGCGTTGCCAGTGTCACGATAAACGCAGGCAATGCGAAGTTTGCAACAAACAATGCGTTAATCATGTTGAAGATAACCGCAACACCAATGGAAACGGCAAACGCCACTGCCATAGAGCCGGTCGCCTTATACGCACTGACGGAAAGCACACCCGAAAGGGCAAGCACCGCACCCGAGGACAAGTCCAGCAGACCGGATACGATCAGCACCATTTCACCATACGCCAGAATGGTCGCTACCGCCAGCTGCACTGCAATATTGGTAATATTTCTGTGGCTCAAGAAATTGGGGTTCATCACAGAAGATACGATAATCAATACCAGCAGAACAAAGAAAATAGAAAATTTCTGCATTAACTCTTTTGATTTATTATTTTTCACTTTTGATCTCCTCCTTTATTTATTCCTGAATAATGCTATGTGTCCCTGTCGCATAAACCATGATAGCCTCCTGAGAGAATTCCTCCCGTTTCAGCTCGCCTGCAATATGGCCCTGGTTCATCACATAAATTCTGTCACACATACCAATCAATTCGGGCAGCTCAGAGGAAACCATTACAACTGCTTTACCCGCCTGTGCCACTTCTGTCATCAGTTTATAAATTTCAAATTTCGCGCCAACGTCAATCCCTCTTGTGGGCTCGTCCAGAATCAGCACCTCAGGGTCACGCATCATCCATTTTGCCAGCAGCACCTTCTGCTGGTTCCCGCCGGAAAGAGACTGAATCGGCGTTTCCTGTGTCGGTGTTTTTACGCTCATTTTATCAAAATATTTTGCAACCATTGCTTCTTCTTCTTTTCTATGGGAACGCCCGCCATAGAAGAATTTTTCCAAGGCGGCAAGGCTCGCATTTTCGCGCACGCTTCTCATGGGGATAATGCCGTAACGGCGGCGATCCTCCGAAAGCATAACCATGCCTGCCTTTGTTGCATCGGCTACCCGTTTGATTTTGATTTCCTTGCCGTGTACCGTCACCGTACCGCCGTCAATGGGGTCAAGCCCGAACAGGCAGCGCATCACTTCCGTACGCCCTGCACCGACCAGCCCTGCAAAGCCAACGATTTCGCCCTTGCCTACATGGAAGGTTACATCCTCAAACAGCTGACCGCTCTTGAGGTCTTTTACCTCAAGCAAAGGCTCACCAATCTCAATCTTCTCCTTGGGATATACATTTTCCATACGACGGCCTACCATCAGCGCGATAACCTCGTCAATATTTGTATCCTCCGCACGCATACTCTTTACAACCGTACCGTCACGGAATACCGTAATATCATCCGCAATGCGGAATACCTCATCCATCTTATGAGAGATATAAACAATCGCACAGCCCTTTGCCTTCAAAAGCGCAATCTTCTTGAACAGCAGCTCAACCTCCTTCTGCGTAATGGAGGACGTAGGCTCGTCCATCACAACGATAGACGCATCGTTGGAGATTGCCTTCAGGATTTCCAGCATCTGAATATCGGAGGTAGTCAGCATTTTCAGCTTATCCGTTGCCTTATAGGGCAAATGCTCCTCCTTCAGCAGCCTTTCGGTTTTTTCGCGCACCTCGCGCCATTTTACTCTGCCCATCCCGTCCACAGGCAAGCGTCCCAGAAAAATATTTTCCTCTACGGACATTTCGGGAACATAGTTCAGCTCCTGCGCAATCATGGCAATTCCGAGAGATCTTGCCATAATGGGATCTTTGATTTTTACCGATTTCCCATCCACAAAAATTTCGCCGGCGTCCGGCTTATAAATCCCGTTGATAATCTTCATCAATGTAGACTTGCCCGCGCCGTTTTCACCGCACAGCGCATGTACAGTCCCTTTTCTGACTGTAAAGTCGATTTTATCCAAAGCCTTTACACCCGGAAAAGATTTTTCGATTTTTGAAACCCGAAGTTTGATGTCATCCCCCATAGGTTCCTCCCTTCCGTAATCACAGACCCAAACGTCTGCTTACTGTTTCATTTGTTCTTCCGTTCCGACCCACTTCCAAAGGCCATTCTCCGGTGTTGTTTTTTTACACCCTTTATGTAACATTCTTTTTCTGTACATATCTGAGTTTAGTATATACTCAAATGTGCCAAAGTGTCAAGATACTGTATGAAATCCTCTATTCAATTTGAATAAAAGAACTCCATTCAAATCAGAATAATTAAATGCACTTTCTATAGAAAGTGTCTTTTCGGCTTGTCTAATGTGTGACATTGTTTTAGCAAAAATACACTCGTCCGCATCCGGAAAACACAGCACTGCTTCCTGTGGATTTTACGCAGATTTTACAGCTTTTCCTATTATATTTCATCCATAAAAATATTTCAACCGATAGCACCTGACAAATTTTTCCGCAAAAAAAGCGCAGGAAGCCTCCTGCGTTTTTCTTTTTCTAATGAAATTTTAATCTTTTTTAGCCGATAAATAATGCCACCATACCAAGCACCACAGATGCCGCCGCCAGCAGCTTTGCCGCCAATGCTGCATTTTTGCTCTTGCCGCAAAGCCGCACCAGAACCGCCACAACCGCCAATGCACCAAAGCCCCACGAAATCATCTGCTCCTTAATCTGATTGGTGGCATAGCTTGTCGCTGTCATCCATGCGATAAACATCCCCAGAAGCGCCATAAAGTAAAACACAATCTTCTGCGCCTTTTCTCCCTTTAAAAGAAACAGGAGCAGCAGCCCAACCACGCTGATGATGCTCATTACCATAAATAAAATCAATAATAATCCTAATGCCATAAGCCATTCCTCACTTTCTTGTTGTCTTGTTTTCTTTGATGAATTCATCATAGCATAGGATTCTAAAGAAATCGGGCAGGAAATTCTAAAGAATTCTGAAGGCAGTGCCGGCGCACCTTGAGTCGAAATCACTTTTCCGAAACAGGCAGGGTAATCTCAATCTGAAATTGCTTTTCGTCCAAGGAAACCGTCACTGCTCCGCCATAGCCGGCGGTAATTCTGCGGATGCTCTCCAGTCCGATTTGGTTGCTTTCTATCTTCTGCGCCGTCTGCCGCACTGTGTTTTTCTGTAAAATCCGTAAGGTGTCCACTCCCCTGTCCATTTGCAGCAAAACAGGGTGTCCACTGTCCGCATATTTTTCCACATTAGAGGACAGATTATCGAAAATCCGCAGGATCTCCTGCATATCCCATTCTGCCCGAAAATCGGTGCAATTCTCCATAGAAATCTCGCAGGAAAAGGTGTCCTCCAAAATTTCCTCCCATTCTCCTGCAAGCTGCTCCATCAGCAGCCTGCCGTTTTCCACCGGCTCCACATTGCGCTTACTGCCCTCCAGCAGGCGGTCTGTCATGTCCTTCATCTGCGCCGCCTTCTTCCTCACTAGCGAAAAATATTCCCGTAATTCCGCATCTGTATACCCGTCCTTTCGGCTCATATAATCCGAATAGGATAAAATTGCCGTCAGCGGCGTGCGGATATCATGCGAAAGGTCGCGAATCATGCGCTCCCGTTCTGCCTGCAGTGCCGTTTCCTGCTGCCTGAGCCGCCGCTCCGTTTCCGAAAGAAAATTGATGTGCTCCGCCAACTCCGTCAGCTCATTCGCCTCTCGCAGCGGAATGGTATCCTCCAAGCGGTGTGTGCGCAGGGCATCCACCCCCTGTATGATTTCCCTCAGATACGCCAGCTTCTGCCCCAGCAGGAACAGAAACAGCACCAAAAACAGAATAACCGTCGAAAGCAGACTCACACTGCGAATCCATGCTCGCAATGTCAGCCATTGCCCCTCGGAGGGCTGCAGGTTGCGCTCTGCGAAATAGGTTTCGGAAATGGAATTTGCCGTCAGATATAAAAAGCCCCAGAAAAACAGCGCAATCACTGCCGTAATCAGCAGCAGTCCCAGAATCTCGCGCGAAAGCCGCTTTGTTTTTCTTCCATTCTCATTGGTCAACATAATACCCCCGTCCCCATGCCGTCTTGATGTATTTCGGGTTTCTGGAATCATCCCCCAGCTTCTTGCGGATATTTTTGATATGCACCATAATCGCACTGTCGCCAACAGCATCCTCTCCCCAAATGCTTTGGTAAATATTTTCCAAGGAATAAATCTTCTTTTTATGCGTCACAAAAAGCTCCAAAATCCGAAACTCCGTGTAGGTCAGCGGAATCATCTCCCCCTGTCTGGAAACAGAGCGGCTCTCCGTATCCAGAATCAAATCCGCAAAGGGAATTTTCTCTGTCACCACAGGTGCTTTTACACCGCTGCTTCGCCGCAGAATCGCCTTCACGCGCATCAGCAGCTCCATATTGGAAAACGGCTTTACGATATAATCATCTGCCCCGACAGAAAAACCCATCACCTTGTCCGATTCTGTGGAATACGCCGTCAGAAAAACAATCGGCGCATCAAAGTGCTTGCGAATTTCCGCCGCCGCAGGGAATCCCGATACCTCCGGCATATTCACATCCAGAATATATAAATCAACCTCCGCCGCCGCTTCTGCGATCGCTTCTCTGCCATCTTCCGCGGTCAGTACCGCATAGCCTTCGCCCTCCAGCAGCAGCCGCAAAATATCCCGAATTTCCTTTTCATCATCTGCAATCAAAATACAATATTTCCCGTTCTTCATGCGCTCACCTCTTTTTCTCCAGTATAGCATAAGGACGGCAAGCCTAAAAGGAAAAGCCGCCGTCCTCAAAATATTTTTATTCTTCTGTTTCTGTAGAAGCTTCTGCTTCTGTCTGCTTTTTCTGCTTTCTGCCCTTTTTCAGCTTCACAGCACCGAAAATCACAACAACCGCCGCAATGCCAGCCATGCAGACAAACAGCAGCGTCTTTTTCGCTGCACCCTCGTAGCTGATGCAAAGCGTGCCTTCCGTACCGTCAATCTTGCAGACCACATATTTCCCACGATTCTTCGTATCTAATTCCTTCCAGTCTTCGCCGTTCTTTTGCCAAACGGAAACCTTCTCCTTATCCTCATTCAAAAGACGCAGGGTGGTTTTTTCCGTATCGGAAAGGTCTCTGTCCTCCAGAATCACATCATACACAACCGTCTTGCCCTTTGCCTGCGCAGGTGCTGCTTCCTCCGCATTCGCAAAGATATGCAGCTCCGCCTCGTCGGTATAGTCACCATCCGCCAGCGCAAGGGACATCTTACCGCTTTCGTTCTTTTCCATGCTGGAAACAACCGTAACATAAGGCGTATATGCACATTCGATTTTGATATCGCCCTGTACGGTATCGGTTTCAAACGCCGCCCATGTGCCGAAGCTCCCCTTCTTTTCCGGAATATCCGGCAGCTTGATGCGGCTCGTTTCCATGCCGTAAGGCACCTCCTCGGTTTCCACTGTTTTGCCGTCCGCAATAAAGCTTACGGTAAAGCTGATAAAGCGCTTGGGAATTCCGCTGATTTCCTTCATGGCCTCATAGGAAATCGGCTCCGCCTTTCCTGCATAGCTGATGCCGTCCACTGCGCCCAAATCCTGCTCTGCATAATAATTACCGCGCAGGCTGTCGGTATCCTCCGCACCGCCCAGCACAACGCCCAGCTTTTCATCCCCGTCTACGGTCGCAATGGCGCAGGAATCATATACATTTTCGCCCTTGCCGGCAATGCCGCCGACATATTGCCCGCCGGTCATGCTGCCCTTGGCATAGCTGCTGCGAATCGTGCCCTCGCTGAAGCCTGCAATACCGCCGACATAATTGCCTGTTGTGCTTTCCGCCTCTGCGTAGTTTTCACAACGATATACCGTACCACTTTCCGCATAGCCGACCACGCCGCCGACGCAGTCCTTCTTGCCCGTAATCTTGCCGTCATTGATGCAGTCCTGCAAAATCACCTTCATGCGATAGGTAAAACTCAATGTTTTTGGATATGCAATATCATCCTCCGGATCAATCGCAAGGTCAATCGACATCGCACCGGCAATGCCACCTGCGTTGCGGTCGCCCTCAACCTCGCCGTAGTTATGGCTGCCCGCAATCTTTCCCTGCTTCGTGCGGTTGATTTCCTCATCGGAAACATCAATAAAGATATCATCCAAATCCTTATCCGCGCCGTCTCGCAAATCATCTATTTCATCAAACAGCAGATTCATAATCTTCTGGAACTGGTCGCTTATGCCACGGATATCTGCCGTCAGGGTCTGCCTGCCGCTTTTCAGAGATTCACGCAGTCCCTTCAAGTCATCCGAGATATCTCCCATGGAATCAAACAGCGCATCGCTCGATTCCTGAAAATCATCCCCCAGCTTCACGAAGGTTGCCGGATCTTCATTTGCCAGATCCGAAATAATATCACTCATATCACGCATGGAATCCGCAATATTTTCCGTTGTATCAGCAACATCATCCAATGCATCCTGCGCATTGGTAATGGTTCTTTTCAGCCTTCTCTGCACAATATCTGCCGCATCCTTCACATCATCTGGCAAATCCGCCAGAAGCCTTGCAAGCTCCTTCTGCTCCTCCAGAAGCTGCTGCTGCAATCCCATCATCTGCTGCAGTGTTGCCGTAATCTGCTGCATGATTTCCCGTACCTTTTCCTGATCGCCTGCGGCAATGGCCTCCCCGAGTGCCTTCTGCTCCTGCAAAAGCGTCTGTGCCACCTGCGCAAGCTGCCGCTGTGTCCGCTGCATCTTCTCTACCTGCGCTTCCACATCCTCCAGACCGTCAATCTCAGGCAAATCCTTTTTCAGCGGAGAAAAGGCATCGCCTAAATCCTGCATATTCTTACCTAAGTCCTCGATTCCATCCGACAGACCATCCATCGGGTCCTCCAGCTTTCGCATGGTATCGGAAAGCAGTGCCGTCCATGTATTGATTTCGTCAATATTATCATCCGCAAAATCCTGCAGCTGATTCTTGACCTCTCTTGCGCGGTCGCTCGCCGTTTCGGAATGGTCGGACATCCCGTTCAGGTAAACCTCAACATCGTCCCCCAGACCATTGGTATCATCCAGAAGCTGATTTGCCATATCATGCAGAATATCCAGATTATCGCGTACCTCGTCCAATCTGTCCGCCGAGGTATTCAGCCAGAGATACGGCTCTGCCTGCCCGACAATCCCGCCGATATCCTTTCTCCCGTGTACCGCTGCGTTGTTGTCGCAGCCCAGAAGATAGCCGGACTGTCTGCCTGCCACACCGCCGATATTATACCCGACATGCGGATAGCCAACCTCGCCATAGTTGTCGCAGCCCTGCACCACCCCGTCACTGAAGCCGACCACACCGCCAATATCCGTATAGGTCAGATTGCTGCGCTCGGTGTTCTCCTTTGAAATTCTGTATTTTTCCAGAATTGCCGCCGCATCTGTATCAATGTCGGAAAGCTCCTGCTTCTTTTCCTCGTATTCGGTATTGACATCCGCCTCATTCCTGCATTCTGCCAGAAAGCCGTTGTTTTCGCCTGCAATGCCTCCGACAGACAGCTCACCGTGAATTTCGCCCGATGCACTGCATTCGCGCACCTCGCCTTTATTTTTGCCGACAATGCCGCCGACCGTATCCTTGCCTTCCACTGTACCGTCAAAGCTGCATCCCGTAATCGTGCCGTTGTTTTCGCCGACAATACCGCCGATGCTGCTTCTGCTGCCGCCGGGCGTTACGTTCCCCTCGACCTTGAGGTTTTTCACAACGCCGCCCTCCGCAACATAGCGGAATAAGCCAAGCTGAGAGCCGTCCTGCTCCAGATTCAGCCCCGAAATCGTATGCCCGTTGCCTTCAAAGGTACCCCCGAAAATCGGGATGGGCGAAAAGTTCACGCGTCCCAAATCAATATCCGCCGTCAGTACAACGGTTTTCCCTGCCGACCAACTGTCCAAGGTACAATTTTTCGCAAAGCGGAGAAAGTCCTTTCTTGTGGAAATCGTCACCGTATTCGCCGCATAGATATCCACAGGAGCACTGCCGCAAAAGAGCACCGCCGCCGCCAGAACGGCAATTCCTTTTTTCAGTCCCTTATGCACCTTCCACCGCCTCCTTTCCGATTGGTACGTTTTCTTTCTTCTCCTCATTTTCCTTCTTTTCCTTCCTCTCCGGCTTCTTGAAGGAGGTCTTATCAATGATGAAATCACCCAACAGCAAAAGCTGCGGCAAAATCCCCATAACCAGCAGAATAGAAAGCAGCGTCCCTCTGCCTAAGCAGATACCGATACCGGAAATCGCCCCATCCGAAGAAAGGAACCCGATTGCCGTACCTGCCGCCGCAAGGATACTCCCTGAGGTGAAAATCGTCGGGAACGCCAGATTCAGCGACTGCTTCATTGCTTCAATTTTCGGCATCTTCTGACGCAGCTCCATATAACGGTTTGTGATAACAATCGCATAGTCGATATTCGCACCCATCTGAATTGAGCTGACAACCAGATAGCTCATGAAGAAAATAGGCGTGCCGCGCAGGGTCGGGTAGGTAAAGTTCATCCATACACTGCCCTGGATAACCAGAATCAGAATAAACGGAACCCCCGCCGACTGGAACGTCAGAAGCAGAACAATCATAACAAACACAATAGAAAGGATGCTGATTAGGGTATTATCCTCCCCAAAGGTTGCAGAAAGATCAAAGTTGCTTGTCGCATTGCCGACCAGAAGCACATCATCCCCATAATAATTCTGCGCCGTTTGTCTTGCCTTGTCCAGAAAAGCAAAGGTTTCCTCGCTCTCCTGCGATACATTCAGATCCATAACCAGACGGCTGTATTTTCCGCTGTTCAGCTGATCCTTCCCGTCTGTCAGCTCATCATACAGGTCATCTAAATCCTTCTGCTGCTCCGCATCCAGAGAAACTGCGCCGTCCTGTATCTCATCATAAATAAATTCAAACATATCAATCAGAGGTACCCCATAATGGTCGATACCGCCCACGATATGCCCGTATTCCTCCTGATCCACTGCATACGCCGTATACAGCAAATCCACCAGCTCAATATCAATATCGGCAAATTCCGCCAGCTCTCTGGGTGTCATCTTATCCCCCAAGCGCAGGGTTTCGCCGTCCTTTTCCTCCGCCTCTGTGGTCGCCAGGCTCGTAACCGTATCCACCTCCGGCATTGCCTCCAGTTCCTCCGCCAGCTGCTGCTCCTTCTCATAATCCCCACTGGGAATCAGCAGTGCAAGGATATTCGATGCCGTAAAGGTATCCTTGATTTTTTCCTCCGCAATCTGCGAATCATTCTTCGTATAGGTCGTCAGATGCTCATAGCTGTATACATAAGGGCAGTTCTGCGAAATCAGAAAGGACGCAATCAGGCAAACTACAAAAATAATCGGTGTTACATGGCGCAGCCGAATGACAACATTCGTAAAGCCTGTAATATTCGGCACAAAATTTCTGTGATGTGTGCTGTCGATTTTGCTGCTGAAGGAATACAAAAGACCCGGCATCAGCGTGAATACAGACAGAATACTCAGAATAATCGCCTTAATCAGCACCATACTCATATCCAGACCAATCTGAAAGTGCATAAATGCCATCGCAGCCAAGCCGGAAAGCGTTGTCAAACAGCTGCCGGAAATTTCGGGAATTGCCTTGCAAAGCGCCGCAACAACGGCATCCATCGGCTCGCTGCTCTCTCTTTCCTCCATATATCTGTGGCATAGGATAATCGCATAGTCTATCGCCAGCGCAAGCTGCAATACAATCGCAATGGAGTCCGAAACGAAGGAGATTTCCCCGAACATAAAGTTACTCCCCTTATTCAGAATCGCCGCCGCGCCAAAGGTCATAATCATAACGGGCACTTCCATATAGGTACGGGAGGTAAACAGCAGCACCGCCAGAATAATGCCGCAGGTCAGCACCATAACAACATTGATTTCCTTCGCGATGGTTTCCGCCTTGGTGTTGCCCAGCTCCGCAGAAATATACGCATCATAGTCCTGCATTTCCGTTTCGATTTTATTTAAGGATTCCTCACAAAGCGGATCGTCATTCTCTCCGTCAAAGGTAACGGAAAACAACGCCGCCCCGTCCACATAATGCTTGGTTGTATCATCAAAGGTGATGGATTTCACCCCTTCGATATCCTCCAGAGTATCACAAAGCACCTCCGCATCGGCATACGAAATGTTATCCACCATAACCTCCGCCGTTGCATAGGTAATGAATTCCTCATCCATCCGCTTGAGGCCGCGGCTTGTTTCCGTATCATCCGCCAGATAGTCCGTCAGCGTGTTGTCTACCGAAACCCATCCTGCGGAAAAGCAGCAAAAAATCGCCAGTAAAATATAAATCAAATAAATCGCCTTGCGTTTTTCTACAATAAAACGGGCGATACCTTCCAGTTTATTTTTCTTCTTTCCATGCTCTTTCGTCACATATATCCCTCCGAAGTCATTGAAATCTTTGAGAAAGTGTTTCTGCACCTGTATACTTTACATAAGTAATTTAACTTATTTTCGTTTTCCCGTCAATATTTTTGATAGGATTTGTCGGCTTTGAACGCTTTTATAACAGAATTTTAATCCCTTTCAGAAAAATGCCAAGCAAAAAATCCCCAAAACACAAGGTTTTGAGGATTTCTGTAAATGCTTTTTGAAACGCGTAATTATCTCTTGGAGAACTGAGGTGCGCGTCTTGCTGCTTTCAGACCGTATTAAACATCTCTATGGTGCATTTTTCCTTGATATTACGGGCTTTTTCGCATTTTCTGTTGTCGGTTGTCCTATTCCTTAACCATGGAAATCGGTGATTTTTCATCGAAATTCTCCTGGTTCAAAGCATCATTCACTACCTCGAAAAGTTCCTCTGGTTTATT